>Ga0172364_10000344_pt1 | contig 32490 bp, 20 predicted proteins | sample LakKivSesite10cm_FD_114545 | JGI IMG/M metagenome (GOLD analysis project Ga0172364, IMG submission 114545) | Sediment microbial communities from Lake Kivu, Rwanda - Sediment site 10cm | ecosystem: Environmental > Aquatic > Freshwater > Lake > Sediment | place: Rwanda: Western Province, Lake...
GGTGGGGAAGATCTGTCTCATATAGTCGCCGCAGCCGATGGTGCCGGCCGAGCCCGTCGTCAGGACCACGCCCTGGTAGGTATCGTGAGGGCCTATCTCACGTCGTAGCACCTCCTCCATGGCGTGGCCGGTGACCTCATAGTGCCACAGGTAGTTGCCGAACTCTTCGAACTGGTTGAAGATGAAAATGTCGTCGCCGCGCGTGCGCCGCAGTTCCCAGCACTTGTCAAAGATCTCCTTGACGTTCGACTCGACGCCGGGGGTGGCGATGACCTCGCCGGAGATGCGCGCCAGCCACTCGAAGCGCTCGCGGCTCATCCCCTCCGGCAGGATGGCGATGGACTCGCAGGCCAGAAGCGCTGAGTCGTACGCCCCACCCCGGCAGTAGTTGCCAGTGGAAGGCCACACCGCCTTCTGGCCGGTCGGGTCGAACTGACCGGTGACCAGGCGCGGCACCAGGCAGCCGAAGGCCGCGCCGACCTTGTGGGCGCCGGTGGGGAACCACTTGCCCACCAACGCGATGATGCGCGCCGGCACCCCGGTGAGCGACGGCGGGAGTTCCAGGTAGTTCACGCCGTCGAACCCGCCGCCTCGAGCCACAGGCTCGTTCTTCCAGGTGATGCGGAACAGGTTGAGCGGGTCCACGTCCCACAGGCCGACGTCTTTGAGCCGGCCCGTGACTCCATCGGGGATCAATGAGGGTTCCTTCATCTGCGCGAAGGTGGGGATGATGATGTGGCGCTCCCGCGCGCGCTGAATTGCCCGTTCCAGTTGTTCTTCGTGAATCGTCAGGTCAATCATTGGAGAACTCCTTCCTGAGTCGTGAAACGTGTTGCGTGGTGCGTGTCGCGTAACGGAACACGAAACACGGAACACGGAACACGGAATCGGGTCACCCTCCCGACCACGCCAGCGCCGTCATCGCCCGGAATACTTTGTATACCGCCGGCATGTCCTCGCCGGTCCACTCGACGGTGCGGCCGTCTACCCGCGTGCTGCCGGGCACCAACTCGGCCACGTCGGCGTGCTGGGCGCGTTGGAAAACGACGCGCAGCGTGATCGGCGCGGGCACGACAAAAGGCCGGGCACCCAACCGCAGGGCACGCTCAGCGGCCTGGCGGATGCGCTCCTGTGCTACCTGCGGGTGCAGGCAGCGGGCTGCGCTGCGCGCCACGCCGTCCTTGACCACTACGGTCTCGATCTCGCCCAGGAGTGCTCGCGCCTCCTCGGTCACGGCCCGGTCGCCCGTAACCAGGACGACCGGCACGCCGTACGCGCCCGCCAGCGCTGCGTTGAGCCCTGTCTCGCCCACAACCCGGCCATTGAGCCGCACTTCGATCACGCCCCCGCTCCAGGTGTGCTCCAACACTGCCGCGCCCGTGCCCGACGCGGCGTGGTAACCGACGAAGAAGACGGCATCCACGTCGGGGCCAATGCCCTCCACCATGCTGAAAGGCTTGGGACTGCCGGAGATCAACTCCGCCGCCGGGTTCAGTTCCTCGATCAGGACGTTCGCCATCCCGCCGTGACTGTCGTTGACGACGACCCGCGTCGCCCCACCGGCCAGCGCGCCGACGATCGCGGCGTTGGCTTCGGCGGTCATCAGCTTACGGAACCGTTCGTACTCCTTGTGGTTAGAAAAAGTATGGTCGTTCAGCACCACGCCGGAGATGCCTTCCATGTCTACGGAGATTAGTACGTTCATTGTGCCCCCCTATTTATCCATTCCCAAGGTGTATGCGCTCACCGTCCTCCGGGACAATCACGTCCAGGTCAGTGCCCGCACGCGCTTCTTCCGCCAGCACGCCGGGATGTTCGCCGATCTCCTGGCCCAGGTGCACCAGCGCCAGGCGCGGGCAGCCCGCCTGGCGCGCGATTTCACCTGCCTGTCGGGCTGTGCTGTGGCAGTAGGCGGCAGGGTCGACATCGGGTTGCAGTACGGCGCTATAGAAAGCCTCGTGGATCAGGATATCGCTGCCATGGGCCAGCTCGACCGTCGCTGCGCAGGGGCACGTGTCGGTGGCAAAGGTGACCGACAGGCCGTCGAGGTCCCAGCGGGCGGCCAGCGTGGGTATGCCAGGCGGGTGGGGGACCGTAGCAGTGCGCAACGTGATGCCTCCCCCCAGGTCTATTTCACCGGGGCCATCCTCCGATAGTGTGTGCCAGTGAAGGTTGAAGCAGCGAGGAGCAACGTCGGGATAAGCCAGCGTGCACAGGTTCTCCAGTGTGGCAACCGTATTGGGACCGGCATAGACGTGGAGTGACGAGGGAACCTCACACTGGCTGAGGGCCAGCATGGGGAACCCCAGCGTGTGGTCGCCGTGGGCGTGGGAGACAAACAATTGTTCGATTTCAGCGGCCGGGAGGTGGATGCGAGCCAGTTGCTGTATGATCGTCGGCCCGGCTTCGACCAGCATGCGAAAACTGGAAGCCTCGATCAGCAAGGCCAGGTTGCTCCTTCGCCCGGCGGAGAAGGCTCCGCCAGTTCCAAGGAACGTCACGTTAACCATGATGTTCTCCGTGTGTCTGGTAGGTTGGTATATTGGTAGACTGGTAGATTGGTAGATTGGGTACCAGTCTACCAGTTTCCCAATCTACCAGTGTACCAGTTGCCCAATCTACCAATTATCTGCCCTCAGCGCTCTCTTGACCGCAGCCAGCGTTGGCTCTACGATCATCGGTTGCTGCTTCACGGCCTTCATTGCACTGGCGACGTCCTTGAGCCCAGAGCCGGTGGCCAGGACGACCACGCGGTCGCCAGAGGGCACCAGGCCCTGTGCCACGGCTCGTACCAGCCCGGCGTAGGCAGCGGCGGCGGCAGGCTCGGCGAAGACCCCGCAGCCTTGCGCCAAGGCCGGGATGGCGGCCAGGATCTCCTCGTCGTCCACCCGGATGAATGCCCCGCCCGTGTCGCGCACCGCGCGCAGCGCCTTGATCCGGTCGCGCGGTAGCCCCGCCACGATGCTGTCGGCGATGGAATGGGCCTCCACCGGCTCCATCTCCCACCCCTCCAGTCCCCGCTCCCAGGCGTCCACCAGCGGGGAAGAGCCTGTGGCCTGCACGCCGATGAGCCGGGGCATTTGCTCGATCCAGCCGAGCGCCACCAGGTCACGCAATCCCTTGTGGATGCCGCCGATGATGCAGCCATCGCCGACGGGGATCAGGATGGCGTCGGGGGCTCGTGGGTGAGCGGTCACGGAACCCTCCACTGCGTGGGGGGCTTGGTGGGCGGTCACGGAACCCTCCACTGCGTGGGGGGCCTGCTGGCCGAGTTGCTCGCAGATCTCGTAGGCGGCGGTCTTCTTGCCTTCGGACATGTAGGGGTTGTAGGCCGTGTTGCGGTTGTACCAGCCGAAGGCCCGTGCCGCCTCCAGGCACAGCTCGAAGGCCTGGTCGTAGGTGCCGTCCACCAGCAGGACGGTGGAGCCGTAGGCCAGCAATTGCGCCACCTTGGCCTGGGGGGCAGTGCGCGGGACGAAGATGACGTTGGGTTGTTGGACCGCGGCGCAGAGGCCCGAGAGCGCAGCGGCGGCGTTGCCGGTGCTGGCGGTCGTGACCATCTCGTAGCCCAGTTCGCGGGTCTTGACCACAGCGATGGCCGAAGCACGGTCTTTGAAGGACGCCGTGGGCTGGCGACCGTCGTCTTTGACCCACAGGTGGTTCAGGCCGAGGCGGGCGCCCAGGCGCGGAGCGGAGTAGAGGGGCGTCCAGCCGACACTGCCGAGCGGGGCGCCCTCTGCCAGCCGGAGCGTTGCCTCCGCATCTACAGGCAGGAGCGGCAGGTAGCGCCAGATAGACGGATAGTCGGGCAGTTGGTCGGGCGTGAGGTGGCGGCGGATCGAGTCGTAGTCGTAGACGACGTCCAGAATGCCGTCGTCCCCGTGCTTGGGGCAGACGTACTCCACCTCGTCTCTCCCATACTCCGCGCCGCAGATAGTACACTTGAGGCCCAGGATGTGGTTCATAGGTTACCCCCTAGTGATCAGGGATCAGGGATCAGGGATCAGGGATCAGGCTCTTGCATCTTGCATCCTGCATCTCGCATCCTGCATCCTGCATCCTGCTCCCTGGTTCAAGGAACGACGCGGGTACCGGTTTCACCCCGCAACGCTCGGGCGATGTTCTCCGGGTTGGTGATGATGGCCTCTTTGCCGCCGGCCTCCAGGAACCAGATAATGGCCTGCATCTTGGGCAGCATGCTCCCTTTGGCAAAGTGACCTTCTTGCATGTACCGCTTCGCCTCGGCCACGGTCATCACGTCAAGCGCTTTCTGGTCGGGCTTGTTGTAGTTGACGTAGACCTTTTCCACGGCCGTAGAAATGAGGAAAAGGTCGGCGTTGATCGAGCGGGCCAGCAGGGAGGAGGCGTAATCCTTGTCAATGACGGCAGCCGTGCCCACCAGGTCGCCCTCTTCGTTGCGGATGACGGGGATGCCTCCGCCGCCCACGGTAATGGTGATGATGCCCGCTCCCAGTAGCTCTCGCACTGCATCCAGCTCGACGATTTCCTGGGGCAGCGGTGAGGCGACGATCCGCCGCCAGCCGCGGCCGGCGTCCTCGACCACCGCCCAACCCTCTTTCGCGGCCCGCTCTCTGGCTTCGGATTCCTCCATGAAGCCGCCGATGGGCTTGCTTGGGTTCTGGAAGGAGGGGTCGTTGCGGTCCACCACCACCTGGGTAACCACGGTTGCGGCGTGCTTGCGCATCCCCCGCCGCCTGAACTCGTTGGCCAGGTTCTGCTGGAGCGCGTAGCCGATGGCCCCCTGCGTGTCTGCGCCGCAGGCGTCCAGCGGGACCTCGTGCATCCCGGCCACCCTGGCTGCAATCTCAGAGCGGCGCAGGATAAAGCCCACCTGCGGGCCGTTGCCGTGGCCGATGGCCACGTCCCAGCCCTGCTCGATCATGTCCACGATGTGGTAGCAGGTCTCCTTCGCCGCCTGGTACTGATCTTCTACGGTCTGGTGTTGCTTGTCCTTGATCAACGAGTTGCCGCCGATGGCAACGACTGCCCACTTGCGTTTTTCCATAGGCATACGCTCCTTTTCCGATGTAGGACAAGTTGCTAACTTGTCCTGTGGGGCAAGTTGGCGACTTGCCCTACAATCCTACCACATTGTCAATGCCATCACGCCCTTCTGAGCGTGCAGGCGGTTCTCGGCCTGGTCGTACACGACGGAGTTGGGGCCGTCCATCACTGCGCTGGTCACCTCGATGTCGCGGTCCGCCGGCAGCGGGTGCATGTAGATCGCATCTTCCCTGGCCAGCGCCATCCGGCGCTCGTCGGTGATCCAGTCCTTGTAGCTATCCTGCAGCCGTTTGCCTTCCTCGGCGTCGGCCGTGGTCAACAGCGGCCCCCAGGATTTGGCGTAGACGACGTCGGCGTCCTTGAATGCTTCATCCATGTCGTGCACGATCTCAAAGCCAGTGCGGAACTTGCGCGCCTGCGCTTTGGCCTCTTCCACGATGTCGTCCCGCAGCCTGAACTCCGGCGGGTAGGCCAGCACGACGTCTAGCCCGAAGCGCGGCATCTGGAGGATGAGTGATTGGGGCACGGAGATGGGCTTGAGATAGGATGCAGCGTAGGCCCAGGAGACCGCGATCCTCTTCTTGCGCAGGTCACGGCCCTTCTTCTCCACGATCGTCATCAGGTCGGCCAGACACTGGAAGGGATGGTAGAGGTCGCATTGCATGTTCAGGACCGGCGCGCGGGAAGCCTGGGCCACCTCGTTGATGTACTGGTTGCCCAGCGCCCAGTCGCAGTGGCGGATGGCGATGCCGTCAAAGTAGCGGCCCAGGATCTCGCCGATTTCCTTCGGCGTGTCGCCGTGTGCGATTTGAGTGGTGCGGGATTCAATGAACGCCGCGTGTCCACCCAGTTGGGCCATCCCGGCCTCGAACGAGCAGCGGGTGCGCGTGCTGCTGAAGAAGAACAACATGCCCAGAACCTTGTCGCGCAGGTAGGGGTGCGGCTCACCCACCGCCCGCTTGCGCTTCAGGTCCCAGGCCATATCGAGGACGGTCTCCACTTCTTCCTTGGAAAAATCCAGGTCGCCGATCAAATCGCGACCGCGAAGATTCGTCTGCATTTCACCACTCCTTCTGTACAACTACATAACACGGAATACGTGAAACGTGAAACGTGATGCGTGTTCCGTGTTCCGTCCATCTGCTCACTCAATCGCTCCTAGAATCAGCGCGAGCATGCCCATGCGGAGGGCAACCCCGTTGAACGCTTCCTGCCAGTAGCGGGCGTGGCGGGTGGCGTCAACGTCGGCCGGTAGCTCGTCCATGCGCGGCAGCGAGTGGAGGATGATGGCACTGCTCTTGCCCTTCTCGCGTAACAACTGGCGCGTGACCTGGTAGTTGGAGGGGGTCAGCCCCTTGTCCGCGCTGGCCTCCTGGCGCGCTTTGGTATAGTCGGGCTGCACCACCGGCTCCATGTAGATGACGTCGGCGCGCTGGATCACGTCGGCGACGTGCCCGGCCTCTTCGTACCTCAGGTTCCTGGCGTCCAGTTCAGCCTTGAAATCCTGCGTCAACGACATCTCCGGCGGGGAGACGTACATGACCTGGACGTCGAACTGGGTCAGCGCGTAGGAGATGGAGTGCATGGTGCGCATACGCATGTCGCCGACGCACAGGAAGGTCAGCCCGTCAATCCTGCCGACCTCCTTCCAGATGGTATACAGGTCGGTCAGCACCTGCGTGGGATGTTCGCCCCAGCCGTCGCCGGCGTTGACCACAGGAACGCTGGCCCACCTGGCGGCCTCGGCCGGCGCCCCCTGCTGGAAGTGACGCATGACGATGACGTCGCCGTAAAATTCCAGCATGTGTACGGTGTCCTTGATGGATTCCTGGTACCAGTCGCCTGCGCGTGTCATCTTGGCATCGGAGAAGCCAGTCACGTGGCCGCCCAGGCGATGCATGGCGGCCTCGTGCGCCAGGCGGGTGCGCGTCGAAGGTTGGTAGAAGGCGGTCACCATCGTCTTGTGCTGGAGCAAATCCGCGTTGTGGCGCTTGATCGCGTAATGTTCGAGCGACCTGGCCACGTCGAACATGTGGAAATATTCTTCGCGTTCGAAATCTTTCAGAGATAGGATATCACGGCCCATAAAACTACGCATTTCCAAACCTCCTATGTTGAGTTTACCCTCCCGCAGGTTACTATTTGCGATGCTTGCAACCCTCAGCACCTCTGAATATACCTTCCCAGTATCCAAAAGCTAGTCGAGCCTGCGGGAGGGTTGAATGCTCCTCCCGTTGACTAAAATCAGGTGGCGGGGGTATTCCCTGTCCACCTGACTGATCGCGAGCCACCGCTGCCCCATGTTTTCAAGTGTCCGCTGTTCTTGTGTCCAGCCTTAGTATATACTGGGGCGGGTTCTTTGTCAAGAGAAATTGGGGACAATACGGATTGACAGGTATAGAGTTATGTGGTGTAATACACCCAGTTCCCCTCCCGCAGGTTAACAATCTCCGAACCTGCGGGAGGGTGAAAGAAGGAGAACCGATGGCAACGTTTCTGATAGGTATAGACGTGGGAACGACCGGCAGCAAGGCGCTCCTGATTGGCGCCGATGGCTCCGTGAGGGCCAGTGCCACGGCCGAGTACCCGATGTTTACCCCTCAACCACTGTGGGCCGAACAACGTCCGGCCGATTGGTGGGCCGCCACCGTGACCAGCATCCGGCGGGTGCTGGACGAGGGTGGCGTGCAACCTGGCCAGGTGGCCGGTGTGGGCCTCACCGGGCAGATGCACGGCCTGGTGCTCCTGGATGCGCAGGGCCGCGTGCTCCGCCCGTGCATCATGTGGAACGATCAACGCACCGCCGCGCAGTGTGCTGCGATCACCGCCTCAGTCGGCGCGGAGCAAGTCTTGCGGCTCACCGGCAACCCGGTACTGCCGGGTTTCACGGCGCCCAAGATCGTGTGGGTGCGCGAACACGAGCCCGAGGCCTACGCACGGGTTGCGAAGGTCCTGCTGCCCAAGGACTATGTGCGTTATTGCTTGACAGGGGGCTTCTTCAGCGAGGTGTCAGACGCCTCGGGCACCTCGTTGTTCGACGTGGGCCGGCGCCAGTGGTCGGCGGAGATGCTGGAGGCGCTGGAGCTGCCGCGCCAATGGCTGCCGGAGGTGACCGAGTCGCCGGTGGTGAGCGCGCACGTGAGCGCCCGCGCCGCCGCAGAGACGGGCCTGCTGGCGGGCACGCCGGTCGTCGGTGGCGGCGGCGACCAGGCAGCGCAGGCCGTCGGTACAGGTATCGTCGCGGAGGGGGTCGTCTCGGCCACGCTGGGCACGTCCGGCGTCGTGTTCGCCGCTTCGGAGACGTACCGCGTGGAACCGCAGGGCAGGCTGCACGCCTTCTGCCACGCCGCGCCCGGCATGTGGCACCTGATGGGCGTGATGCTCTCGGCCGGCGGGAGCTTCCGCTGGTACCGCGACGTGTTGGGCGCTCCCGAGCGTGCCCTTGCCAGGCAGTCCGGGCGCGATCCGTACGACGTGTTGACCGAGGCGGCTGCCCAGGTACCGGCCGGGTGCGAGGGCTTGCTCTTCCTCCCGTACCTGAGTGGCGAACGCACGCCCCACCCTGACCCCAACGCGCGCGGGGTGTTCTTTGGCCTCACTTTGCGACACACCAAAGCCCACGTGACGCGGGCCGTGCTGGAGGGCGTGAGCTACGGCCTGCGCGATTCGCTGGAGCTGATGCGGGGCCTGGGGCTCTCGATTGCACAGGTGCGCGCTTCTGGCGGAGGCGCGCGGAGTGACCTGTGGCGCCACATCCTGGCGGACGTCTTTGGCACAGAAATCGTCACCGTCAACGTGACCGAGGGCGCGGCCTACGGCGCAGCATTGCTGGCAGGCGTGGGCGCGGGTGTATACCCCAGTGTGGCGGCCGCCTGTGACGCAGGAGTCCACGTGACGGGCCGCACGGAGCCTGGCCCGGCGGCGTCCGTATACGCCGACTACTATCCTCGCTACCGCGCGCTGTATCCGGCGCTGCAGGCGGAGTTTGAGGCCATCGCCCAGGTGGTGAACAGGCACCTGTGATGGCGACAGTTTGCTTGCCTGAGTGGCCCTGGCAGGTCGTACACCAGTTGGCTGAGGCGTGTGGTGTGCGCGTGTGGCTGGTGGGCGGCGCGGTGCGCGACACGCTGCTGGGGCGGCCGGTGCACGACTGGGACTTTGTGGTGGACCGGGGTGCGCTGGAGTTGGCGCGGGCCGTGGCCGATGCACTGGACGGCGCGTACTTCCCGCTGGACGCGGAGCGGGGTACTGGCCGGGTGATTCTGGCGGCTGCGGGCGAACCCCGGCAGGAACTGGATTTTGCGCTTCTGCGCGGCGCGGATCTGGAGGCAGACCTCCACGCGCGCGACTTTACGGTCAACGCGTTGGCACTGGACGACGCAGGCACGTTGCGCGACCCGACGGGAGGCCAGGCCGACCTGGCCGCCAGGTGTGTCCGCGCGACGAGCGCGCAGGCGTTCCGGGACGACCCGGTGCGGCTCTTGCGTGCGGTGCGGATGAACGCCGAACTGGGTTTCGAGATCGAACCCCAGACGGCGGACTGGATCCGTCGCGACGCGGCGTTGCTGGCTCGCCCGGCGGCCGAACGGGTGCGCGACGAATTCGTGCGCCTGCTCATGGTTCCGGGGGCGGCCTGCCACTTGCAACAATGTGACGAGTTTGGCCTCCTGCTCCACGTCGTGCCCGAACTGGAACGCCTTAAGCACGTCACGCAGTCACCCCCGCACCGCTGCGACGTGTGGCGGCACACGCTGCTGACGGTGGACGCGCTGGAGGGGGTCGTCGCCGCCGTCACAGGTCAGGAGACCGGGCAGTGTGCCCTGGCGGACGTTCCTCCTGCCGCCTGGGGCGACCTGGCGCGTGCTCTGGTTCAGTTCGCCGACGACCTGGTCGCACACCTGGCGGTCGAGGTCAGCAGTGGGCGGGACAGGGCACTACTACTGAAACTGGCGGCGCTATTGCACGACGTGGGCAAGCCCGAGACCCGGTCGCAGGACGACGATGGCCGCATCCACTTCTACGATCACGAGCTGACCGGGGCGAAACTTGCGGCGGGGCGGCTGCAAGACTTGCATTTCAGCCGCGACGAAGTGGAGTGTGTGCGGGTGATGGTCGGCTCTCACATGCGCCCGACCCACCTGGCGTGCGCTGGCCAGGTCACCCGCCGCGCTGTGTACCGCTACTTCCGCGCTACGGGCGACGCCGGCGTCGAGGTCGTGTTGCTGAGCCTGGCCGATCACCTGGCCATCTGGGGGCCACATCTCCGGGAGGAGTATTGGGCGCGGCAGTTGGAGGTGGCCGAGACGCTGCTATCGCACTACTTCGAGCGGCACGCGGAGACGGTGGCCCCACCGTCGCTCGTCACGGGCGACGACCTGATGGCGGAGTTGGGACTGGAGGCCGGGCCGGAGATCGGGCGGCTGCTGGAGGCCGTGCGCGAAGCCCAGGCGGCCGGTGAGGTAAAGACGCGGGAGGAGGCGCTGGCGCTGGCCAGGCAGTTATGATGGTCGTAGCTTGCGCTTGACAATACTGCCAGTTAGGATAAAATTATCAGTAGGCCGAGGTAGCTCAGCCTGGTAGAGCACCTGACTGAAAATCAGGGAGTCGACAGTTCAAATCTGTCCCTCGGCACTATGGAGATTGACCCGCCCTTCAGGCGGGTCTTTACGTTTTCCCGACGACCTATGCCTACTGGAAAGACCTGCGCACTCAGGGCGCAGCCTACGCCGCCGAGAAACAGCGCGTCGCCGAGACGGTGATCGAGCAACCGGAATGGCGCTTCCCCGGCCTCAGCCAGCAGGTGGTTGTGGTGGACGTGGCGACGTTGGATCGCTTTTACATGGTCGGCCAGTGGGCGGGCGGACCGGGGCTGCCCAACGTGGCCGCCATGGGGCGCAAGGTCATCGAGACGATCTGCAAGCGGGACGAGCGGCAGTTCGTGACTTCGTTGCCGTAATCATGACCCCCTCAGCACCACGGGCAGGTAGACCATACTCACCAGGTCCACGCGGATGAGTTGCCGGCTGCCCACCAGCACGACGTAGAACTGCCGCTCGTCCGCGCGCACGTGCAGGTCGTGCGGACCGCACAGGCCGGTCAAGATGTCGGTAACACCCAGATAGGTGGGTGAGAGAGGATCCACGTCCACATGGCTCAGTTTGCCGGTACAGCTCGTTTCGATGCCGAACTGCGTGACGTATGCGCGCGTGCCGGCCGGGTTGAGCACGATGGAGGTGGCCCCGCTGATCACGTCGTGGGCCAGAATGGCCCATGCGCCGGTAGCCAGGTTGGCGGCGATCAGGTCGCCGGGCGGGAACGTAGGGGCGGCGGGCTCGGTGACGACGAAGGCGGTAACCCCATCCGGCGCCAGTGCCAGGCCGAAGGGGTTGGTCAACCCTTTCAGAACCGTAGTCACGACGCCGGAAGACACCGTGAGCCGGTGCACCTGGTCGTAGGCCAGGTCCACCACGTAGGCCGCCTGCCCGCCGGGGGCAAACGTGAGGTCCACGGGTTGGCCGACGGCCTCCGTCACCGTCGTCACCTGGCCGGAGCCCAGGTCCACGCGACTGACGACGTTGGTGCCCCGGGTGGGGCTGCGTTCGCGGGCGACGTAAGCCGCCTGCTCGTTGGCGTCTACCAACACGTCCACGGGGACGTCGAGGCCGCTGGCCAATCGTGCGACCTGGCCGAAGGTCGGCGAGGCCGGGTCCACGTCCACCCGGCTCAGGTAGCCCGAAAACTCGGAGACGACGTAGGCGCGCGTGCGGCTGCCGTTCATCCACAGCCCTCGCGCCCCGTCCAGGGGCGCCGGCGTGAGGCGCGTGACGATATGGCCATAATTGGGCGAGCCAGGATCAACGTCCACCACGAGGACGCCGTCGCCTGCGTCGGTCACAATGGCCGAGTGCTCGTCGGGGCTCAGCACGGCGTCGCGCAGCGCCTGGCCGGTCAAGATGGTGACTGCGGTGCCATATTCCGCCGAGGCGGGGTCTACGTCAATCACCGTCAACTCCCGGCTGGCCTCCTCGGCCAGGTAGACCCGCTTCTCATCCTGGCTGAGCGTCAGCCCGCGCGGGCCGCCCAGGCCGGCCGTGATGGTCACGACGTCTCCATAGTCTGGCGAGGCCGGGTTGACGTCCACCCGAACCAACCGTCCCCCGTTCTGCTCCGTGACGTAGGCGACGTCCCCGGCGCCGTTGAGGACGACGTCACGTGGGCCACTCAGTCCACCTGCGATGGGGGTCACCTGCCTGAAGGTGGCCGAGGTGGGGTCAATGTCCGCGCGCGAGAGTACGCCGCTGCCAAAGTTGACCACATAGGCCCGCGTCCAGGCCCGGTTAGCCGCCACGCCCGACAGCCCGCCGCCCAGTTCCTCGCTCACCGGGGTCACGCTGCCGGTGTCCAGGTCTATCTGTACGAGTGTGATCGGATCGCCGATGTTGCCGGCCACGAGCGCCTGGGTACCGCTGACGACCAGGTGCCCGGGCTGGTTCAGCCCGCTGGCAACAGGGGTCACGGCGCCGGAGGCCAGGTCCACGCGCACCAGGCGGCCGTCGGCGACGGCCTCTTCCGTGACCCACACGACGGTGGCCGAGGGGTCGAGCGCGATGCCGGTGGCTTGTTGAACGGGAGGGACGCCGTCCACGATGACGGTCACGCGCGGAACCAGCGGCGGGTGGGCCAGGCCATCCGGTGTACGAGGCGCTGGCTCCGCCGCGGCCAGGACGTCAGAATGTGCTCTGAAGGCCGCCAGGCCGAGGATCACGATGACGAGTATAGAGATCGCTGAGCCGACGGCCACAAGCGATTTTGCTCCTGCGCTCATGGTACGGTCCTCCTCTGGATTGACCGCTTATGCCACCCGCGCCGCCAGGTCGTTCAACCCGGCCTCCGGCTCGTCCGCCTTGACCACCACGACCCGGTACCCCAGCGCTTTGAGCCGCCGCCGCTTGCGCTCGTCCGCCGCCTGGACGTAGTCCCGATGGTGCGGGGAGCCATCCACGAAGACCAGGATGCGGGGCGTGTAGAAGAAATCGGCTATGGCAAGGGGTTCGTCGCCATCGTAGATGGTCTTCTGTGCCTCGTCGGGAAGCCGCAGCCCGCGCTCAAGGATGGCGCGCAGCACCTGGCGCTCCAGATCCGATTGGCATTGGGCTTCCAGCGCAGCCAGGCGATCCTCGGCCACCTCCGGTTCGATCGCCAGGTTTTCCAGCGACTGCAGCCAGGGCAACACCAATGTGCGGTCGAGCAGCCTGTGGAAACGCTGGTTGTAGAAGCTGAGCAGGCAGTCGTAGCAGGCGCGCTCGCACCCGCCCTGCGGGTCTCCCTCGTGGAGCAACTCGCGCGCCCGCGCCACAACCGTCTCCAGCCGCTCTTGCTCCGCCAGCGAAGCCAGGATGCCGCTGCCACCCACCGCCGTCTCGTACAGGACGACCCGGTAAGGCGTGCCCGCCTCCGGGCTGGGGGCCAGGAAACCGGCCAGTTCGCTCTCGTCCAGGTTGAAGGCGACCAGCAAGGCCCGCAGAACAGTATGCAGCAGCGTGGTGTAGAATGGCTCTGCCTCTGTCCCTTCCGGCAACGGCACGTCCAGCAGCGCCAGGTCGCTCTGGAGCGCCTGCACCAGCCACAGCCCGCCGAGCAGGTCTTCGGCTTTCGCCCCGCGCGGGCACTCGCCCCGCTGCGTGGGCGTGGCGACGTGCTTCTCTTCCGTCCCGGCCACCAGCCAGCGGTGGCACTTGCGGCACAGCGTAAATCCGCGCGGCTGCCCCTCCCGTTCGCGCTGCCCGCGGTTCAGCAGCAAGACCTGCCCGTCGTGCTCGACCGTCAGCCGGAAGGCGGCCCGCCCGCCGGCGAGCACGCGGTACGCCGCACGGTGTCCAGAACACGGACTGCAGGACAGGAACGGATCGGGGCTGGCCCCTGCCATATAGTGTTCCGTCACCTCGTACCCCAGGCGCAGACGCTCCTCCTCGTCGGCGGTGATGCGCGCCCGCCGCTGGGCGAACACGTCCGACAGCGCCAGCCCGCGGCGCGGATGCACGCCGCTCAGGTCCTGCCCGCACAGGCACGCCGCCCGCCCCGTCTCCTGCGCGCCCAGGTACGCCCGTCCGCAGGCCGGGCAGACCAGCACCGGCTCCACGTCCGGCTGCATCTGGCGCGTGTGCGGCCGGGCGTGGGTGATCTCGTAGCGCTGGCCGCGGTAGTAGACAAAGTTGCCCGGCGCATACTCCGTCAGCGCGATGGCCGGGTCGCGCGCCAGTTCGTCCGCCCGGTCGTCGAAAGAGAGCACCGTCGCTTGGGGGGGGAAGGCGTAGCCGGGCAGGAACCCCTCCCCGCCCAGGTAGCGGTAGAGGTACCAGTCCCCTTCCCCTTCCCGCATCGCCTGCAACTTGCCCTCGACGACCACGCGCCGCCGGTCCAGCGCCGCATCCGCCTTCTCCCGCCCCAGCAGCCGGTTCAATTCCTCCCGCTCCTCGTCCAGCCGGTGGTATTCTGTTCGCCAGCGTTCCATCGCCCGATCCACGTCGTCCACAAACTCCCGCACCGTCCGCTCGACGAAGGCCCGATCGAACCACGCGAAGGCGCGCATCTCTCCGGCAAAGGCTTCTTCGACCGCCGCCACGATCTCGGCGAAATAGCGCACCACGCCGGCCCGGTAGGCCGCCGCCCAGTCGGTGTACAGCGGACACCCCTCCAGGTTCAGGTCCAAGAGGTCGCGCGGCTGGCCCGGCAGCCGCGCGACGCCGCGCAGCCCCATCGTCTCCAGCACCAGCGAATGGACGTGCGCCTCGAGCAGCGCGCGGTTGTCCAGCCGGAAGCGCGGCACGGCGATGGCGCCGGCGATCATCTTTTCCGGGAAGCGGTAAAAATACTGGTCGTGCGGCCCGCGCGCCATGCCGACCCCGGCAAAGACGGCGATCAGCGACGGCTGGCCGCTGCGTCCGGCCCGCCCGGCCCGCTGCGCGTAGTGGCTGGGACTGGGCGGCACGTTGCGCAGCGTGACCGCGCTCAGGTGGCCGATGTCAATCCCCAGTTCCATCGTCGGCGTACAGACGAGCACGTTGAGCGGGTCGTCGGCCGCCTTGAAGCGCAGTTCGATCTCCCGCCGCTCTTCCCCGCTCACCTGCCCCGAGTGCTCCTCCGCGCGCACCGGCACTGCCTCCTCCAACGACACGGCGTAGACCTGGCGGAAATAGTTGGACGCCAGGTCGCGCTCCTGGAGCGGCGTGTGGCAGGTGATGCCGGTGCAAATCTGCAGGCGGCGGAAGCGGTGGACGGTCAGGCAGCGCGGGCAGAGCGGATGGCGGCTGGACTCGTCGGCTTGCAGCGTGAGCACGTCGGGGTTGACCATCCACAGGTCGTAGGGGATGCGGTTAGGCCCGCGGACGGTGTGGCGCACCAGGAAGCCCGCCCGCTCGTCGCCCAACTTTTCGGCGATCCGCGCGGCCAGGTCGCTCGCCGTGGCGTGGTCGGCGCCCAGCACCCGCCGCACCCACGCCACCGCCTGCGTGCGGCTGCCGGTGAGCCGGTAAACGACGTAACCGGGCCACCAGGGAGCCGTGTCGCTGTAACCGATGGGACGGTCGAACTCTTCGTCGTGGATGAGGGCCTCCTCGTTCAGCCGCCCCAGCACCTCAGTGTGGAAGACGTTGGGCCGCAACGCCGTCTCGTGCGCCACCGCCAGCCGCTTGCGCAGCAGGTCGAGCAAGCCCAACAGCAGGTCGTAGCGCGTGTCGGCGTCCAGGTCGGCCAGGAGCGGAACGTCGGCCCAGAAGGCGTCGTCGGCGGCACAGTCGCCCAGCCCATCGTAGCCCACCGCCAGCAGCCCGACGTCCTCCAGGTTCTGATGGGTGCGCCGGTGCGTCCCGCGCAGTTCGCGCAGCGCGACGAACTGCAGGTAACGCTGGTAGCGGCCCTCCGCCTGGCGGTCCCGCGTGTAGACGCGGCGGTCGCGGCGAAAGTCGGGCAGCGCGCCGTGGCGGCGCAGCGTCTCGAACAGTTGCAACCCCACGTCGGCCAGTGCCAGCCATTCGCCGCGCTCGACTGTCGCTCCGCTCTCCAGCAGCGCGTGGTAGAGTGCACGACGGAAGGCGACGCGGTTGTGCAGGCTGTTCATGTGGGCCACCTGGAGCGCGGTGTCCTGCCGGTTGTCGGAGAAGGCGATCACCTTGCGCCCGCCCTCCGGCAGGTTCTGCACCTGCGCGCTGATCAGCACGTCGGTGGCAGTGGCACGGCCGACGGAGCCGAAGGTAAACAGTTTGTTGAACTCGCGCGGCTGCCGGTCGTAGACGATGCTGCAGGAGGGGCAGAAGAGGAAGGGGGCGGGGACGAAGGTGACCGGGAAGGCGTGGGGGTGGGAAGGTGTGGCGTGTGGCGTGTTGCGTGTTTCGTGGGGTGCGGGCAGGACGCAGTTACAGTCTGGGCAGTAGAGGAGGGGGGCGGGGACGGCGTCCTGGTAGCGGGACTGGACGTTGCCTCGTTCGGTCAGCCACGTGTCCGGCAGGGGCGTCTCCTGCGGGTCCCACGGGCCTGGGTAGAGGTAACCGGGCCGTCCCGGCACGTTCACCGCGTCCAGGTCGGCCGGGTGCAGGCCGTCTGCCTCGTCTATGGCGACGGCGTAGAACTCCTGGCCGCAGGCGCGGCAGAAGACGAGCGGGAAGGTAGGGCGCTCGCGCCCCTCGGCGGCGCAGGCCGGACAGACGCTCTCCCCGCGGTCGTTGAGGTGCGGGCCGGCAGGGTCGAGGCAGGCGGTGATAGCGCGGCCCTGGGAGAAGAAGGCGTGGAGTTTGGGGACTGGGGGTGGGAGAATGGAGGATGGAGGATGGAGAATGGAGGAGGGAGGATGAAGAATGGAGGAGGGAGGAGGGAGGAGGGCCTGCTGGATTTCTTGGGGGGAGACGTGGAGGTCGTGGGCGAGTTGGGGGAGGGTCCTGGGGCCGGCAGAGAGTGCCTCGATGACGGCGTGGACGAGAGGGGGGAGGTCGGCGGGCAGGGGGGCGTATGATTCGGTGACGACGTCTTCCGGGAGGAAAGGCTCGCCGAAGAGCCGTGCGACGAAGTCGGCGATAGCGGCGTTCCCTCGCCCCGCAGGGGAGGGGGTCAGGGTGAGGGGAGAGCCACCCTCACCCCAACCCTCTCCCTGGGAGGGAGAGGGAGAGCCACCCTCACCCCAACCCTCTCCCTGGGAGGGAGAGGGGGTCTCCACCGTGGCGCTGGTGGCGATGCAGCGCAGGCGGCCGGTGGTGCCAGTGTGCTGCTTCAGACGACGGACCAGCGCTGCGACGTCCGCGCCGCGCTTGCCGGTGTAGGTGTGCACTTCGTCCAGCACCAGGAAGCGCAAGGTGCCCGGCGTGGCGAAGAGGCGGCGATCCTCGAAGCGCGTCAGGAGCAGTTCCAGCATGACGTAGTTGGTCATCAGGGCGTCCGGCGGACGTTCCTGGATCTCCTGGCGGGAGAGGACTTCGCTGTCGTAGGGGGCGGAGCGGCCGGTGGCGTGGCGGTACCGTTCGAGTGCCTCGCCGGGCGCGTGGGGGGTGTCGCCGGTGTACAGCGCGATGCGCAGCCCCGTGCCGTGCAGGCGGCGGGCAAAGTCGTCGTATTGGGAGTTGGCCAGCGCGTTCATGGGGTAAACGATGAGTGCCTTGATGCCCGGCACACCCTGCTCGCGCAGGCGCAGGCACTCGGAGACGATGGGGATGCCGAAGGCGAACGACTTGCCGGAGCCGGTGCCGGTGGCGACGACGACGTTGGATGGAGATTGGAGGTTGGAAGTTGGAGGTTGGAGGGTGCCCAGGATGCGGCGGATGGCCTCGGACTGGTGGCGGTAGGGGAGGATGGAGGGCGAGACCGGGTCGTCGGGGTCGCGACGGAAGATGGGCGGCGTGGCTGGGTGGAGCACGCCTGCGGCGACCAGGTCTTCCAGCCGGTCGCCGGGCGCGAAGGGACGCGAGAGTTGGATGTAAGGGGGTTTCCAGAGGAGTGTGCCGCTCTGCACCCGCTCGAGCACCCACTCGCGGATTTCGGGGTTCTGGAAACGCTGGAAGGTCTGGACGTAGGTGAGGTAGTCCCGCTGGACAGCGGCCAGGATCTCGAATGGATTTACTGTGGGCAGAGGTGGACTTGTCGATGCGACGAACTCACCTTGAGCCTCCCGCACGGATTTGCCCTGTACCTGCTGCAGGCTCTCGACTTCCTCAGCCGGTTGGGCGGGTGCCTGGCGTTCTTTCAGCCGTTCAGACACCATCCGCCGGACCAGGGCGTGGATTTCAGGGGCCGCATTCACGACCCTCAAACGGCCCTGCAAAGCCGTTTGCCCCCGCTGCAGAAACAACTTGCCCACCAGTTCGTCCACAAAGGAAGGGGACGCGACTTCGACGCCGCCAAAGTCCAGTCCCACGACCTCCCCGCGCTCCAGCAACGACTCGACCTGCTGGCGGACTTTCTCTCCCAACAGGCGGGTGCCCAGGGATTTACCCCACTCTTGAAGATGAATCGTGTTCATGGCTCACCGTCGAACAACCACTCGAAATCAGCCTCGGGCGGCGCATAACGATCGAAAATGGCCTTTGGATCCACGCGCCGGTCGGTACGGAAACGCAAACCCACCCAGGTACCCGGCCAGAATGGCACGACCTGCGTAGTTGCCCGGCCCCCTCGAACCCACAGCGCACCGTCCTGTGAGTGTATACCGGCATCACCTCGATTGGCCTTGACAAACTCGAGGGTGAAAAAGAGGCCCTCGCCAGTATTATACTCAGGCCGCCCTGTCACGCGAGATTTCGCTGCCAGTTCGATCGCTTCGGCAGCCGTGGTGAATTTCCCGACCAACTGCGGATTCTGGCTCAGGCTCGCAGGAATGCCCCGCCCACTGTCCACCACCGCCAGTTCGACCCGTTGGAGTTTGGGATAAGACTGTGCACAGATCACGGCGTGCGTGGGGGATTGGGCATGATGGAAGACGTTGTTCACAATCTCTAGAAAAGCATAGTGGGCCGCGTCATACACCGTCTCGACTCCGGCGACGTTCCGGTTGAGGATGTGCATGACCTCGCTGACTACAACCTCGCCCTCCTCCTCTGACTGAACCTGCACGACTTCTCGGAACCGTCCGTCGGAACTGTACCGGCTCCAGGGGTAATCGGCCGATACCTCGGTCAGGGCATAGAAATCAATGCGGTTCAGGTAACTGTCCACCTTCTCCGAGGTGGGGCGGGTGATCCGTACGTCGAATCCATCCTGTCGCAGGCGCAGTACCGTTGTGGTTAGCAACGTAATCGCCGCCGGCCAGACAAACGTGACGCGGCTGAGATCAAAGTGTACCGGGCCGAGAGACGCCAATGGGTCCCACAAGGGTTCTAGGGGCAACAGGATCGCCGCCATAGTCTCCAGCGAGAGTTCCCCGTTCAGAGCCACACAACGTTCATTCATTGGGCAACCTCCATCATGCCTTGGCAACTTCGGCCAGGAAATCCTCCTCCTCGTAGGTCCCTCTCGTCCGGGATTCCCGAACGCGGATCATCACAGGAAAACGAATGCACTGGCCCGAGACGAGCGCCTCACCGACGGTGAGGTTGGGCAGTATACGAGCGTCGTCCTCGGCCAATGTCTCAACTACACTGCGCACAAACGACTGATCGGCAGGGTTGACCATCCGCATGATTATGAACGAGTTACACTGAGAGAGGGCGGTTGCGTCCAGACGAGATGGACGCTGGCTGATCATAATTAGCCCCACACCAAACTTGCGACCCTCAGTGACAATGCGCTTGATCGTGGCCACTGATACAGCCGCACTACTCTCGCTCGCACCAGGGATGAAGTTGTGTGCCTCTTCGAGAACGACCAGGAATGGCAGCTTGATTTTCCTGGTAACCCGCCTTTCAAACACCTCGTCCAAAACTGAAGCGACCATAGAAGTTTGAATCACTTGATCGTACCCACCGAGGCAGACAATACTGACTCGGCCCTTGCCTATCATCTGAATCCGATCCTCGGGCAGATCCTCCACTGGCTGATTGTAGCGAGCTACGATCTGTTGACTCATCTTCTCCATCGCATTCACGTGACTTCCCACCCGGATCAGGCGGGTCACCACGTTTCCCCGATTACCCGCCTTGAGCAGGCGCTGGGGAACTGTCTCCTCGAACCGGTCCCTCAGATCTCCACCAGACAGTTCTTCGACCAACTCGTCAATTGCCTCAAGCAGAGCTCTAATGGCCCAGAAATTGGGTTGTCCCGTAGACTTGTTTTTGGTGTAGAGTTCTTTGCCTGTCGCCTTCTGATAGATATTGGCGATCCGGGCCAGCGCCTTAGCTTGACGCGGATCGCAGATGAGCAAGTAGGCCTCCCTGAAAGTGGGTTCCATTGTAGTCGTCAACGGGAAGTCCGAGACATCGTTCACGAACTTGAGCATCTCTTCGACGTTATCCGGCGTCATATGGATGTAAGGCCGGTAGATAGTGACCCGATCACCGAAAGTGTCATGGAAACCCACATAGTCGCCGTGAGGATCGAAGATCAGGATAGGATACTCTTTGGCGATCAGTTCTTCCAGAATGGTACGACACGCCACAGTCTTTCCTGCGCCAGTCATGGCCAGTATGGCCAGATGCCGGCCGACGAGAGGGTTGCCATCCAGGGCTATTTCCACGTCATCTCGCCCAGCCAGAGTGCCCATCCGCAGGGTGCGATGGTCCGGCACGCTGCCGCTGAGGATGCGTTGGATCTCTTTGGCCTCAGGCATGTACACCGGAGCCGTCGGTTTGACGGGATAGCGCAGCGGTGACAGCCTGCCGGCATTGGCACCTTCCTCGCCGACTTCTTCGTAGCCGATGATCTGGCAGTAGGCGGTGACCATCTCACGGGAGATGGAAAGTACCGTATCCATCGCGGAGATGCCCTCTTGTGCCAATTCATGTCCCGCTTCGACCGGAAACAACGGGTTTAGCCGTTCGATCCGCTTCACCTTGGCCCAGACGCGAATCGGGGAACCAGTCCTGGTATCCTCGCCATCCACGGCGACGATGTCCTGCAACCGCACGGCAGCCGGCTTGGCGGCCATGATGAACTCGTTTGGGTCCGAGAGACCGACAATTGTTCCAACTGACACATGCTCTGTGGTGTTTGACATTACGCTCGCCTCCTACTCTATCGGACGCTGGGCCGGAACAGAAAGTCTCGCGTGCCCAGGTTCTGCAGGATCACCAGCGTCCGTAGCTCTTCATCGCTCAGCCCACCGCGCACCATAGCTTCCTGAAGATAGGACTCGACGTTTCTCTGGTAGGCCCGTGAGAGCCAGTTGGGAATCTTCGCAAACTTGTCTACCACATCCAGTCCCACAGGGAAGGCATACTCTGGCAGCAGGCTCGAATAAGCGCAGACCCGCAGAATCGCTTCTCGCCTGGTCTGATCATCCGCATCGGCGGGCAATTCCACCCGGATGGGGAGCATATTATCACGGGTCTTGAGGTAGGCTCCGCAGACCCTGGGGAATCCTCTGGCTTCATCTATCACCGGTTGATATCGGGGCGCTACCTGACGCTGGGTGGTTTTGATGAGTGGATAATACTGGGTATACTCGCGCTCGCGAAGTAGTAGGGCCAGGAGCAGGCTGTCGTTCATGTTGAGCAGTTCGATAAGGAGGCGGACCTTCTCTTTGGTGCTCCTGACTCGGATGCTTCTTGTCGGGAAGAACTCGCCCAGGATGTCAGGATGCCGCTCAACCACTGTGGGCAGCAGATACTGGCGCAGGAAGTTGACAGCCTGTCCCCGCTCCACCACACCCATAAGGAGAACCCTTTTCTCGCGTGCCACTGCCATGGAGCGGCGCAGCAAGAATCGCAGATAACATACAGGATCTGCCCTGCCCTGAGCAGCCAGTTCTTTGATCCATTGGAAGTCATCGTCGGTGAGACAGCGACACTTCTCCAGGTACAACTCGGCCTCTTCGCGCTCACCCAGGTGGAATTGCGCCAGATCCCCGTCGGTAAACGGCTCATGGCCGATGTAAGGAGCCATCGGGTAGAGCAGTGGGCCGTGGAGAACGACTACACTGTGTCGAGGGGCATTCTTAAGAGTCTCCAAGATAGCGCTCATTTCGGCAGTCATCCTCACCACGTCGTGGAAATCCTCTCGACTGTGAGTACCACCTTCCAATTCGCCAAATAGGACCGGATAGAACTGGAAGCGCTCGCGCCGTGACAGATCGCGCTCTCCGGTAACTACAGAGAAGACCCCGACTCGGATCATTACCGGCCGGCGGGTGAGGATCTGGATGTTACCCACGCCACCATCAACAAACGTGACGACCTCACCGTGATGTTCGCGCCAGAAAGTGTTGGGTTCAACGTCAACGGTTCCGATCTTGTCCATCAGGCCGGCTGTTCGGATTCGCTCTAACAAGGTAGCCGTTATGGGTAGATACCGCTCCCGGATGTCCTTTCCCACAGCCAGTGAACTCTCGATGATGTGGCGAAAGATGTTGGGCTGTCGGCGCAATTCAGCCAGCGAGCCAGTCGTCAACTGTCCGCACTCGAATCCATCCAAGCCTCCCGGTTGTAAGCCTCCTGCGAATTTCACCGTCTGCGTCGCTGCTTCCGTTCTACCGCTCGTCCCCGTGGCTTGCACGTGCGTTTGTCAATCGCCGGCAGCGGGTCTCGCTCCATGTGTGGCTCACCCAGGATGTCTCCGGCGATCTGCTGGAGCAGGTCCAACAGTACACGCATGCGCAGATCGCTCATCGCAGTGACGAGGAGCGCGCGATTGTCTTTGAGTTCCACTTCCTCTTCATTTCGCTACGCCTTTCTGCCCACAGCACTGCTTGTACTTCTTCCCGCTGCCGCAGGGACACGGATCGTTGCGCCCGATGTAACGGCCCCGCCATCTCCTCGTCCCGGTCGAAGCCGTAGGAGATGGAAGCCAGCCCAGATGCCAAAGAAAACGTCTGCCGGCAAGGCGCCATCCCATTCCGCCGCCAACGGGTTAGCCAAAACGCGCGACGAATTCGGCAGCGGAAAGAATACGAACACCTTCGTACTCACCAAGATCGAGCAAGTGATGATCCCCGGACACAATCCAGGAAGCCCTTCCTCTCAAAGCACACTCGACAAACTTGTCGTCGTCAGGATCGTCAGCAATTACGTGAAGGTCCCCGGTTATCTCCACGTCCTCGGACACATGCCGCAGGTCATATACCACAGCCTGAATACGGTTTTCCGAAAAACCAAATGCCTGGCGCAGTTTCTGCGCAAGTTCGGCTGCCATAGCATGACAATACACAAGCTGGACGACCCCGGCGCGCGCCAGCAGCAGGCATTGATACGGCCTGCCGTGCCACAGCAGGCCGGAAATCCAGATGTTGGTGTCAAAGACCACTCGCTCAGGCATGGCTACGCCTCGTGCAACAGTTCGTCAACCAGCCGCTGGCGCTCATCCTCGCTCAGGCTATCCCAATCCAGGCCGCGTTCCGCACAGAGCGAGCGCATCCGCTGGCTGCCATAGTCTACCAGGGTCTCCAGCTCGTCGAGCCGCGGAATGAGTACTTTCAGTGCTAGCTGTTTGGCCTTGGGGGAGAGTTGTCGCACCCACTCAATTACCTGAGACTCAGGTATCTCTAGTGTAATCGTTCCCATTTTGACCTCCTACCAGATTCTCATGATCTGCCCTCCCATCATTATACCACCGCCAGATGCAGATTGCACAGCATTTGTGATGCTTGCTTCCGCCGCACGATGGAATCACTAAGTCACTGAAGCGGATGAGGCCACTGAACGCTCTCAATTGGCGAGCCGTTTGACTTCCAGGCGCTTGCCACCAAAGTTGATCAACAGCCCCACCTTGTACCCTGATGCTCTGAGGTACTAGAGCGCCTGAACAAAGTCCACTTCTTCCAGCGCCGCTTTGGCTTTGATCTCGATCATCACGTCGCCGCTGTCGTCGCCGACGACGAAATCCACCCGCTTGCGCCCCACTTTTTCGCCCTTGTACAGCACGTCTATCCAGATCTCACGCGCACATTCCACCCCGTGGGCCGGGAACTCCTGCGCCAGGGCGCGTTGGTAGATAACTTCTTCAAAGCCCGGCCCCAAAACGCGGTGAACCTCGTGAGCGGCCGCGAGCGCCTTGGCCGTCAACCCTGACAGCGGATAGCGTGAGTCTACGTATGCTTGATCACCCAATGGGTCTCCTCCGTTTCCGTGATCCCAATCCCTGGAATCACTGATGCACTGAAACGGATGAGGTCACTGAAAGTCAATCCTTCAGTGTCTTCATCAGTCTCAGTGCCTCAGTGATTCTAACCTCTCATACGCCTCCAACACCAGCCGCTTCGTCCGATACTCACCGTACCGCTCCTCGTCCTTCCGCCGCACGATGGAACCACTGAATCACTGAAACGGATGAGGTCACTGAGGGCCAATCCTTCAGTGTCTTCATCAGTCTCAGTGCTTCAGTGATTCTAACCTCTCATACGTCTCCAACACCATCCGCTTGGTCCGATACTCCCCCCACCGCTCTTCGTCCTTGCGCCGCACGATGGGGAAGGTGTCCAGGACGTAGGCCAGTTCCTCGCGCGTGAGGCCGTAGAGGTGGGCGTAGAGCGCGTCCAGTTCGGCGCGCAGGTGGGCGCGGCGTTCCTCGTCCCAGCGGAAGGGGAAGGGGGAGACAAGGGGACAAGGGGACAAGGGGACGGGATTGTTTGGAAACCAGCGGTTCCACGTTTCGCCGCCCACCTCCGCCAGGATGTCTTGCGCGAAGGGGGCCAGATCCCAGGCGGTGTAGGTGAGTTCGACCACGCGCGGGACGATGAAGTCGAGCAGGTCGGGGGTGTAGCGGGTGGGAGGGAGTACGGGGAGTTGCTTGACGATGAAGAAGTTGAGCGATGTGCCGCCCATCTTTTGCCTTACAACGAAGTCAAACGGCAGTGAATCAAGATTGGCGACAAGAGAGGTTGCCAGTATGCTCCTTTTTTGACCCAGTAAGAGCAAAGGAGCCTTATTACTCATTGCAGACCAGGGTAATAGGGTGAAAACACCTGTTCGCTCATTGGTAGCGTTGGTGATGTCGCGGAAAGCCAATACCCATCCTGGATCAGGGTTCAGCCGAGCAACTACTTCCCCTTGCTCTACCCAATACCACGGGTGTATCACACAAGTTGGGGCGGCATATTGTTCCTGGGTGGGAGTAGGCAAATGGACATCGCTACGTCCATCAACGCCTTCGTAGGTGCCAAAGCGGTGGTCAAAATGCCAGAACATCTTGGCTTCGTACAGAGGCAGATAAACCTCCTCACCACGCACGAAGCGGTTGCCCTCCAGCGCAAAGCCCTGCGTCTCCAACTCCTCCCACGTGCGGAAGAGGTGGGAGTCGTTGGTCATGTGGAACATCGTGAAGAAGCGCACACCCCACGGGTTCTCTCCCGTTTTCTCATTCACCAGCACCGGCGCAGCGCGGTAGAGTTTGCGCGTCAACTCGGCGTCCCGGCGGGTGCGGAAGATGGGCACGGTGCGGGTGTTGGGGTTGATCAGCGCCAGGTCCTTCCGGCTCAATGTGAAGCGGCGCTCCGGGTCGGCCAGGTCGCCGGTCGTGTGCAGGAAAAAGGCGAACCCGGGTTCGGCCACGTCACCGCCGGTCAAGGTGAGCAAGGCGAACTTGTAACTGCGATGCGTGCCAGCGAACAGCCCTTCGCGGTTCTCGAAGTCGTAGAGGCTCGCCAGTTGCTCACCTTCCACCAGGTCAGCGAAGAAATCGCGGTAGGTGTAGTCGGTGGCGATGCCGGTGGGGACCACGATACCCGCCTGCCCTGCCGGGGCCAACAGGTGCCGCGCCAGTTCGGCAAACACGGCGTAGGTGTTGACGTCGCCACCGGATGCCAGTGGGTAGCGCCCGGAGACGCGCAGGAAGTGTGCCGTCGCCTCGCTCCCGCGCAGCGCAGCGGCGTAGGCCGCGTGCAGCGCGGGGTTCGTCTGCGGCAGCGCGCGGATCAGTTTGCTCCGCTCGGCAGCGGTGCGCGCCTCCGCGATGGCCTGCTCGCGCTCGGCGAAGAACTCTTTCTCCTGCAACTTGATGCGCTCCCACGGCGGGTTGCCGAGCACGACGTCGAAGCCGCCCACCCTCACCCCCGGCCCCTCTCCCTGGGAGGGAGAGGGGGGGAAGACGTCCGGGAACTCCAGGTGCCAGTGGAAGAAACGGTACTGTTCCGCCAGCGCCTGGATCTGCTCCAGTACCTCCGGCGGCAGCGCCTCGGGGCCTTCCTCGCGCAGCCGCTGGAACTCGCCGAAGGTGGGGAAGAAACCAGGTTTTTCGGTAAGCGCAGCGGCAAAACCTGGTTTCTGCTCTACCAACGGCCAGAAGAAGGCCGCCGTCCAGAAATCCGCCTCCAGTTTGCGACGCCAACGATCGGGGTCCATGACGTACTCGGCGTAGCGTTCCCGCGCTACTTTGGGCTGCTCCTCGGCCAGTTGGCTCAGCCGCCGCCAGCGCTTCAGGTCCGCGCGGGTCTCGATCACCGTCACTTGCCAGCCCAGCGGCAGTTGTCCCGCCTCCTCCTCCCGGTTGCGCCTGCGCACGGCGCTGACCGTCACCCGCTCGTTGCCCACGATCTGCGGGTCGAAAGCCTGGTGGGGGATGCCGGCGGCCATCAGCTCCGGCGTCGCCCCGATGAGGGAGTTGCCGCACCTGATGTGGTGGTCGAGGAAACTGAGGGGCTTGTCGGCGACGCTGGCGTTGATCCACAGGCTCACCTTGCACAGTTCGACCGCCATCGGGTTCACGTCCACCGCGTAGATGCAGTGGGCCAGCACGTCCCGTTTGGCGGCCTGCACCTCGGCCTCGGTGGGGTACTCGTCACCGGAGCGGAGGCGCGCCAGTTCTGCCCCCAGCGCGTTGTTGGCCTTGACCAGGAAGTGGCCGCTCCCCGCCGCCGGGTCGCACACCTTGAGCGAAAGAAGCGCCTTTTCACCGGCGGCGCGCTGTTTGGCGCTGAGGCCGGCATAGTCGGCCAGCAGGCCGGCCGTCGCCTCGCCGATGGCTGTCTCCTCGATGGCCGGCAGGCCCGCCGCCGCCAGCCGCTGGCGCGCCACGGGCAGGAGCGCGCTCTTGAGCAGTTCGTTGACCAGCGACGGGTGGGTGTAATAGGAGCCGGTCGTCTTGCGCTCCGACCCGCGCGGGTCGAGGAAGAAGGTATGGGCCGGGATCTGGCGGCCCGCAGCGGTCTCTGGCCCAGCCGTGACGCGCGGGGTGTAGTCGAGCAGGCTCTCGTAGATGGAGCCGAGTTCCTCGACGCCCAGGTCGGCGTAGGAGATGCGCTGGAGCACGCCCTCGCGCTCGATCAGGGTGAGGGCGCGGATGGCGTGGAGGAGGTTGCTGTTACAGATGGTGCGGCCTACCCTCACCCCCGGCCCCTCTTCCTTCGCTTTGCTCAGGGCAGGCTCCTGGGAGGGAGAGGGGAGGGCGTCGAGGAGGGGGGTCTGGTCTTCGGCGAAGAGCACGCCGTCGTAGCCAAAGATGCCCAGCGCCGGGACGCCTTCGCGCACCATGCGGAAGGTGACCTTGAGTCCTTCCCACAGGTCGGTGAAATCGTCCTCCAGGGGAACGTCGCCCTCGGCGCGGGCGCGCAGGGCGGCGATGGAGTAGGCTTGCGCGTACAGCGAGCTGCGCCCCGGCAGCATCCCACGCTGCTCGGCGAAGAGCAGGAACAGGATGCGGTAAACGACGTGAAGTATTTCGGCATAGTACTGTTGAAGCAGACTGGAAGGCGTGAAACGTGAAACGTGATGCGTGACGCTTTCCTCACGTTTCACGTTTTCACGTTTCACGTCTTCACGTTTCACGTGCTCATCTTTCCCCGCCAACAGGCGGATCAGATCACCATCCAGGAACCCATTCCCCAGCGTCTCGATGGCCTGGCGCACCTGCCCGCGCAGGTCCTCGCCCACCTTGATGCCGGTGGCGATGGAATCCTTGTAGAATTGCTCGAGCGGCATCCGGACTTCCGAAGTCTCCGAGACTTCGGAAGTCTGAGGCGCGACGAAGCGGCTGGCGTGGCACATGCGATACAGCGCGCGAAAGTCGCCATAGTTGCGCGTCTCGAAGATGGACTCCAGGTCGAACTGGACGTAGCCTTTGGTGAAGGTGTGATGGTAGTCGCGCAAGAGGCGCAGGAGGATGCCGTTGGTCAGGACGGCCCAGCGGTCGGTGGGGCTGGCGTTGAGGAAGGCCTGCAGCATGTCGTGGGGCGACTTGGCCTTGATGCCCCGTGCTGGGCCTGTCGAGGCAGCGCGGCCAACCGCCATGCGGCCGTCCAGATCCTGGGCCGGAGTTACGGTGTGAATGACCGGTGCATCCTGCATCTTGCTTCTTGCATCGTCCCCCCAGCCACGGTGAGAGAGGGGGTAGCGCAGCTTGCCCGCCTCGTCGAGGACGGTGTCGCCGCGCAGGTAGACCGGGCGGAAGTCGAGCAGTTCGAACAGGGGCAGGAGCCAGCGGGAGCGCACCTGAGAAATATCCAGCGTGGGCAGGTCGGTGCGGACGGCGTCCCAGCGCTCGAGGAGGAGTTCCCAGGCGGTGGCGATCGTCTCTTCCAGTGCGGCAGTGCCCTTGGGAGGTTCGGCCCAGGGCAGCGCGAAGGATTCGGGCTCGGTCCCGCGCTGGCGGGAGCCGGGCTGGCGGATGTTCTCGATGAAGGCGGCGGTGATCAGGCCGCCGGAGGTGGTGATGTGGGTTTGTGCGCTAGACACATCAGATCTCCACTGTCTCAGTCACTTGGCCCAGAACCCGGAGTGTGCTGTGCAGCCTCTGCCGGTGACAAAGGTACAAGCAATCTCGGGCACGTGTCATTGCTACGTATAGTAAGCGCTTTTGCTGAGCCTTGAATTCCGGCCACGAACCAGAGAATGCAGTCGAGTCACGGTTGAACAGGTCCTGCAAGTCACAGACAAATACGCATTTGAACTCTTGGCCTGTTATGCCACTAATCAGGCCGACCAGAACACGAGGCCCGTCTGCCCCATAGCGATGCTCCGAAGAAAGGACCGTACGTATACCCTGCGCCTGTAAATGGGAAACGAACCGCTGCTGCCCTTGTACTTCTCTTAGCGTAAGTACAGCAATGTCTGAAGGCCAACATCCTTCCTCAATAAGGTGTTTCACCTCTTCAGTGACATAGTTCAATTCCGCCTCGAGACTGCTGCAATGAACTAACTTGGGTGCAGTGCCAGGACGCATCTTGAGCTCATCAAGTTCAGGTTCGATCAATTCATCCCCATCTTTACTCAGTAGGGCCTGAAGGTCGTTGTCGGTACGGACCAACTCATGGGCTGCCCGAGCGATCGGATAAGTGCTTCTATACGGCTGCCTGAGAATGTGGGTACGTTGACCTCGAACGTTCAGCCCTTTCTGTTCCCACGAGAAGCGGGCGTATATATTCTGAATCATATCGGCTGCCAGGAACAGCATGCCATGCGGCTTTCTGAGCCAGTGTTTGACAACTTCGAACCACGTTGGAGGGAACATCTGTGCTTCGTCAACAAGGATCGCATCGTACTGTTCCCCAGGAATCAAGCCTGCCTCCATCGCGTCAAGCATCAGAAGAGGAACGTCAGCCCATACCATCTGCCGGAAACGTTGTAAGCGCTTCTCGTAAAGCTCAAAGGCCTGGAAAACAATGGGGCGCTGAGCCTCTCGCGACAGAGGAATTTCTCTCCCAGCGCGGTCCTCAGCGAGATAAGCAGCCCGATCCGCCCTCCTGGTGTATTTCATCCAATTGAACTCATCCCTAAGGAAACGTGGATCGAACTGATCGGCACCAGGGACTTCCTTACACACATGCTCGATCCAGCCCGGTTGATCCGTATCATCTACAGGCGGACGCCACAGACCTCTGGGTTCAAGTTGACTGTGACAGAGTCGGTCAAAGTTGAATATCTGGATTTTCCCGTAGTCTTTGAAAACATACTCAAGATCGGCTGCTAGTCCCCTATTGCGAGTCAACACCAAAATGTCCCATGTGGGATTCAGCTTGCTGAGTAATACAGCTCGCTTACAGAGGATCTGTGTCTTTCCACTGCCCGCTATGCCGCGCACCAACTTGATGCTTAATCGCCCTGCGATTCTCTCCCCCTCCTCTGTTAGCTCCAATCTCTCCACATCGGGTCTGATAGGCTTGGGTGAGCTCTCTGGAAGCAAAGTGCGCTGTTCGAGAGGGGGCTCTTTCTCGGGCTCGGTTCCTTCTTGGGTGTGAGGGAGAATGCCATCTTTTGCCTCGACCTCCTGTTCAGAGGAGAAGTGCCCGACATACCTACTGGCGCGATCATAAATGTCGCCCTCCGGAAATAACGCTCGACGCACCAGTTCTATTTCCTCTCCACTAAGACGGTAAACGCCGCCAGGGCGTGGCAGGGATTCCAGACGCGCCTCAAGTCTATGCTCGCTCAAGTCCTCCTTGCTTAACAGATACCCTTTCGCTTTGAGGCGCTGTTCAAGAAAAAGAACTTCGTAGCCTGCCTGCAGAGTCAGCACAACAGCATAGGTATGAGGAACTACAGGCAATGGGCCAAGAAAACTCCCTTCTGCTACTGCCTTATCGTAGGTCTCTCGGATCTCGTCGGCAATTGTGTCACAGTACTTTTTGGCTATGTTCACAGGATTGGGATCATGCTCTTCAGAGCCATCCGGACGCCTGACAACAATCCCGAAGGGATTGGCCGATACGATACGTTTCCGGTCTTTCACTTCCAGCACGATAATGCCCCACTTCGGGTGCAGTAGGACAAAATCTGGATGCTTGCGTTCTGCTTCCCCTTGGATGGGTAGTTCTGGCCAGACCTGATAGTCATCTGGAAGATATCGCTTCAGTGCACCGTAAACAAATCTCTCTCCGTTACTTGCATCAGGGTGAAGCGGTCCCATCATGAGGCCCATCGTCAAGATCCTCCAACTTCAGATGTTATGTAATGTGCGAACGATTGGCTATGCTAGGAGAACTGCGAGTGCTGGCTATGAAGGCCACAACAAGGTTAAGGTCAGCACATCGAAACTCCCCGGCGACAGGTTGTCAATCCCCTGCAGCCATGCGGCTGCCTGCATGCCTTCTCGTTGTTCCATCTGCTCGCGCATCCTGCGCCGCTCGGCCACCAATTCCTGTCGCCGTGTTTCCACCGTGCCGGCCAGAAGCGCCTCCAGCCCGTCAATCGCCAGCGCATCGGTCAGCGCCTCGCGCACTTCCCCCTCGGTGCGCGTGTCGGGGCTGGGCCGCGCTTTTAACAAGCGTGTGGCATAGGAACGACTGAAGTCGTCACTACAGGATGAGTAGACCGGCGCGGCCACCGGCAGCAGTTCCTCCACGATCGAGGCCGGCTCCGTGTTCACCACGTAGCGGACCAGTAGGTGGTATAGCGCCATCACCTCGTCCACGTCCGGCGTGACGGCGTAGGCCGTGCGCCCGTAGGGGCAACCGCAAGGGTTGCCCCTACGGCGGTTGCCCTCTACCCGGAAGGTGTCCTGTTTCACCTCCTCGATCAGTCGCCGCACCAGCGGGTGGCCCACGTCCAGGAGTGTCAGGTCGGGGTCGTCCAGCGCCCACTCAGGATCGAAAGTCGCCCGCGCGATCACTTCCCCCACCGAGGCAGTCTGCAGCGCCGGGTCCCGGATCAGGATGCGCCACGAGCCGTCCGGGTTCTCTGTCACGCTGCAGCCAAAGCGGTTCAGCCCGCTGAACACGAAGGCACGGATCTCGTCCGGCGAGCCCACCGTCGCTGCTGTCTCCTCCAGCCGCCGCTCAATCTCCGGCAGGCTGATGTGCGTCTGGCCGTAGAAGGATTCCTCTTTGATGCGTTCCAGAGTTTCGTGGGCGAAGGGGTTCTGACCCTCACCCCCTGAGTTCCCACGAGTTCCCACGGGTTCCCCTCCAGTTCCCGCGAGTTCCCCATCGAGGAAAGAAAGTTGCTTGGGCCCCAACCTCACCTCGTGCTGCGCCAGCAGGTCGAGGATCGTCGTCTCGTCGCCAAAGTAGGGCGGGGAGAAGCCGTAATCGCGCCGGATCTGCGCCGCTTTCTCCACCAGCACCTTCAGGATCGTCGCGTCCAGCGTCTCGTCCATCACCATCGTGCGCACGGTCACGACCGGCTTGCGTTGCCCGAAGCGGTCCACCCGCCCGCTGCGCTGCTCCAGCCGGTTGGGGTTCCAGGGCAGCTCGTAGTGGACCACCTGCGCGGCGGCGTGTTGCAGGTTGATGCCCTCGGAGATGGCGTCGGTGGCGACGAGGATGCCCGCTTTGGCCCGCTCGAACGCCAGAAAGACCTCCCGTCGCTGCCGCTCGTTCAGCCCGCCGTGAATGGTCAACACGGTGGCGTGAGCGTACCGTTTGTCGCCCTGGATCTGTTCCGCCAGGTAGTTCATCGTGTCCACGTAACGGGTAAAGAGCACCACCTTGGGGTCAGCCACCAGCATCTGGCGCAGCACGGTGTCCAGCAA
>Ga0172364_10000346_pt1 | contig 32386 bp, 42 predicted proteins | sample LakKivSesite10cm_FD_114545 | JGI IMG/M metagenome (GOLD analysis project Ga0172364, IMG submission 114545) | Sediment microbial communities from Lake Kivu, Rwanda - Sediment site 10cm | ecosystem: Environmental > Aquatic > Freshwater > Lake > Sediment | place: Rwanda: Western Province, Lake...
CACGGAAATCTTGACAAAAGATAAATAATCACTTATAATGTAACATCGCTTTACAGCGATTACATCATGAGATTTTGATGTGACAATTAGAGCCCAGGAGATTGCCCCTTGAGAAAGGGGAAGTGCGCTTTCTCTATTGGGATGTAGAGTTCAATCAATTTTAATGCTTTTCAAAACACTTTCTATTATTGCTTTTGGTCTTGTCGGATTGGCACCCGTAACAGCAAAGGCAGCGAGCGGATGTTCCCTCGCATCACATTATGGAGTTGGTGACGGATATCATGGGCAGATTACTGCCAATGGCGAAAGATATAACGCTTACAGGAAATCAGTAGCACATAGATCATTACCATTCGGAACTAGATTGCGAGTTACAAACCAACGAAACGGTAAATCTGTAATTGTGCGAGTAAATGATAGGGGTCCTTACGTTGATGGTAGATCCCTTGACTTGTCTTATGGTGCTTTCTCTTCCATTGCACATCCTGGTCAAGGGGTTGCTAGTGTTTGCTATTCCAGAGTGTAAGTGATAAATATGGGTGAGAACTGCAGGTCTCACCCTAACAAAGCAATCCGAGACTATGAACGCTTGACAGTTGATGATGGAACTGTTAGAATGTTACCACCACGATACTCCGAGTTTTCAGTTGACGAAAGAGTATGCTATACTGGAGAATGTAAATCCCTGGATGATGAAATAAGATTAACTGCTCCGTGGCATGTGTCTCAGTAGCTCAGTGGATAGAGCATCTGCCTTCTAAGCAGTTGGTCGCTGGTTCGACCCCAGCCTGAGACGCTCCTTTACTAGAAAAAATTATGTCATTACTATCACAACAAGACCGCGAAATGGTTATCGAAGCACTAGAATATTATGTGCAAAGACTAAAAGATAACAACTGTAACCAAGCAGCAGTAAGTTCTTTTCAGACACTTTTGAATTGGGTCGAGCTGGAGCATTATAAAAACGAAAAGTAATCTTTGGGGTGTAGCTCAGCGGTAGAGCGAGCGACTGTTAATCGCTTGGTCGTAAGTTCGATCCTTACCACCCCAGTTGCTATTGTAGCTCAGTTGGATAGAGCAACGGTTTTGTAAACCGTAGGTCGTCGGTTCAAGTCCGACCAGTAGCTTATAAATAAAAAAAATAATATTGGTTATGCTAAAAATTAGTAAAGAACATTTGAAAAAAAGTCAAGAGACTTATGGCAGTCATTTAATTTGGGCAACCTATGCTGGGATCAAGATGATCTTGGTGGGATGTTCTAGTATTGTACATGGAATTGTTCCTGCATTTTTTCAAGGAACTGCAGCTAAGACTGTTATTGATTTTTATCATAAACGTTTGGTAAATCATCCAAATAATGAATATCAAGACTATATCGATCAGTATAAAAAATGATTATTACTAGAGAAATTATTAACAAAAATATAAAATTTTATGATGTGAAGGTGCCAGGTCCAGATGAGGATGACCTCGATCCAGGGTGCTTTGAGTATACATATAGCGATTTATCTATTGCAATAGATTTATATAAAAATTTACTAATAGATAATGGAGTATCTCCACAGGAAACAGTAACAATTGGAGAACTTCCCTCTATATGGCAGATTGCTGCATTGTTTGCAGCATTTGAACTTGGATTAAAAGTTAGCATCAGTGATTATTATAAATCACCAATTGTATCAAGAAGCAAACACAAAAAATTTGAATTGGATTCGAAAACAAAAGCATTGCTTCCAATAGATTATGCATTAAGAGATAAAAAACAGAATAGTAATAAATTATTATATAATACAAGGATCTCAAGTAAAGAAATAGTCCACAAATTTTCTTACCAAGATTTAAATTCTAATTCTATAGAACTAAAAAAATATCCTCATAATACAGAAGATGATTTTATAGCAGTAAAAAGTGCTACTAGTGGGACAACAGGAGCTCCAAAATGTGTGGAACATTCTCATCGTTTTTTGTATGAATTAGCACATAGGAATAGTAAATTATTTTCGGGAGATTATTGTTGTTATAGAAACCATAACTTTAATCATGGCAGCAGTTTATTTTGTTATATTGTACCGGCTTTAATTTCTAAAGATATATCCAATTTTTATTCATTTGAAGGTAGAGATCACGTAGGATTTTTGCAGTTTATATCTTCATTAAAAAGAAAAACTCATCTAATGTTTCCATATATTACTCAAATTGAACACTTTTTAAATTACTTAAATGATGTTGATAAAAAATGTCCAAATATTATTGCTCATGTATTGACATTTATCCCTAAACCTTGGAAAAATGAGTTTTATTCGAATAAAATAATTGGTGATGTTATTAGTAATTTTGGTAGTAATGAAACAACGGGACCAGTTTTCTTAAATAAACTTAGTGATGATCAATTTCTAGAGTGTCAATATAAATTAATTGATAATTTTTTTAAAGTCAAAATAGTTAGAACTGGATTGCAAGTTGATATGCCAGTATATAATAAATCTATTATAATGAATGATAGATTTGAATCTAATGGAGCGAATTCTTTTGTTCATACAGGAAGATCTAATTTTATTAGAATTAATGATACTGAAGTGCAAATAGAAAAATACCAAATTTTAATTGAAGAAACAATAAATGGAACTTTAGTATATGATCAAATTAGATCTAAAATTTATTTGGCAATATGGGATGTAAGTTATACTACTAAAGATACTAACATAACTTCACTTATCAATGATGCAAATGCTAAATTAAAAGATTTATCTTTATATAAACATTATATAAGTAAATATACAATTTTAAATTATGAAGATTATCTTGGTGCAATAAAACTTGATATGGAAAAATTGCGAGAATATTTTAGAAATCCTGATGAAGATTATCAAACAATCGATTAGAATGGAATTGGTTCAGTTTTGTAATCAAGAAATAGATGCATTGATATCTGAGCGTGTTTGGTCGTCTAATCAGATTACCTGGGATGAAAGTTTATTTGCCGACATTCCAGGTATTTGTTTATCTGCAGATGTATCTTTTCTCTTAGAAAGAGAATTGAAGAAAGAATTATTACGTCATCTACCTAAGGTAGATAAGATTATTATTAATTATAATCTATGGTTGAAAAATTCTGGTATTCGTTGGCATACAGATGCCAATTATGCTTTTGGTGCTACATTATATTTAAATGATTGGGATAAGAAGTGGGGCGGTTTGTTTTTATGGGAAGATGTAGATGAACAAATCCATGCGTTGTGCCCACAATCAAATGTGCTTGTAATAAATACGGAAGCAGAAAGTCATTCTGTAACACAAGTTTCTTCTATAGCGTCTTATCCAAGAAGGTCTTTACAAATCTGGGGAATATAATCTATGAAAAATATTTGTAAATCTCCTTTTACTGGATTTGTTATTGGCACACAAGGAGATATTTTTTATTGCTGTATGGGAATTCGTGATATCTATAAGATATCAAATATTAATGAAATTGATGATTTAGGAGAATTTTTTAAAACATCTCCAGATCTTAAGAGTGTACGAAGAAAATTTATGGATGGTGAGTTTGAAAAAATTTCCCCGTGTTTTGAATGTCTTGAAAAGGAAAAAAAATTCATAAAAACATTTAAAGATAGTATCGATAAAAAATTTCCAAATAATATTGATGATATAAAACTTAGATACTTGGAATTAACCACTAGTAATATTTGTAATGCTGTCTGTTCAACATGTAATAGTTACTTAAGTTCTTCTTGGAAAAAATATGATAGTTTGTTTGGTAGAATAGAATTTCCTCTGCAAAAATTATCAAATTCTTCTATTAATAAAATAAAAAATATTTTGTCAGGACTAGAATACATGATAATAAAAGGTGGGGAACCTTTTGCGGATGATAATAATATTTCAATTTTAGAAAATCTTTTTGATATTAATAAAGAATGCGAAGTTGCTATAGTAACAAACATGTCTTTATTGAGAGAAAATCATATTCGTGTCTTAAATAAAAATCCTAGTAAAGTAAATTTAACAGCTAGTATAGATGGAACTAAAGAAATTTATTCATGGATTAGAAGCACTGATTTTGATGTAGTAGTTGCAAACATGAAAAAAGTATATGATCAGACAGGAATAAGATTTGATATTAGCATTACGTTATCAATTTATAACTTCTTTAATATTATTGATATTATTGAATATTTTTCAAGTAAATTATATGTAAAATCAATAGAATTTTCTAATATTTTGCACAAACCTGTAGCGTGTTCTATACAATCATTGCCTGAGAATATATTTAATATTCAAAAGAAAAAAATATATGATAATAAAATATTTTGCGATAACGTAACTTCAGAATCATTTGAAAAATTAAATAATTTTTTGCATATAAAAGAAAATAAAGAGTTAGTTTTTGATCATATACATAAAATAAATCAAATCAGAGGATTTGATATTTGTGATTATGTTCCAGAACTTAAAGACTGGAGGGGTTGACAGAAAAATAAAATTTTGGTATAGTATACAGGTGTGAAGGAAGTGCAATGGGCATGAGAGATCTGTAAGTCCCATTTTTTGTCGGTGTGGCGGAATTGGTAGACGCGCTGGGTTTAGGTTCCAGTGGGGTATCCCGTGAAGGTTCAAGTCCTTTCACCGACATTGGTACTCGCTAGGCAGATATCCTAGAAGGAGACCAAGTTAGATTGTTTGCGCTGGAAAGATAAACCAGAATGCCGCAATCTTTCGCGGAATTAGTTCAGTGGTAGAACGTCAGCCTTCCAAGCTGAATGTCATCGGTTCAAGTCCGATATTCCGCTCCAGGGTGATTAGCTCAGCGGTAGAGCATCTCGTTTACACCGAGGCTGTCGGCAGTTCGATCCTGTCATCACCCATATAAATAAGTAAAAAGTAGTAGATAAGAAAGTGTAATAAGATGAAAACTTTTTCTCAGTTCATGGTAGAATGTCAGCACATCCAAGAGACCTCGCTCAATCGTGTCAAGTCTAAATCGGATAAGGGTGGCATGGCAATTATGTCCGCTGAACGTGGAGACAAATCTAAGTCTCAAAATAAAGCACGATCTAGGCAATTGGCGAAGGACATTCGCGGCGCTGGTCTTCCTGGTCCGACAAAAGTCAAAGGAAGATATACAGAAAATCCTGGAACAAAGGATGAAAAAAAAGTTTCTGAAAAATCTTATGTAGTTTCTTCTGGTAAGAAAGGAAAGAGAAAATTCAAAAAAGCAATTACTAAACTTGGCGCTAAGTACAATCAAGATTCTGTATTAGTTCAAAAGAAAAAGTCTGCAAGTCTTACTGGAACTTCCAAAACATCTTGGCCAGGTAAAGGTAAAAATGTTAAAGTTGGAAAAATGAACCCAGGTAAAACTGGTGAATTTGATACTAAAGTGAAAAACAAAACATTTACTTATGAAAACTAAATTTCCATTTCCACATGTAGTGGACTGTAACGAAAAAACTGTATGGGTGCTTTGTGATAGTGCTATCACTGCAATGGGCGTTGGTTCTATTGTAAAAAAATTCTATCCTGGGTATACTCCTAAAATTGCCAGTAAGGAATATTTTCAAACCCTAAATAACCAAAAGCAACTTTGAAATGAAACTATCCAAACTCAAGAAAATCATTCAAAAACCCTTGAGGTTTCATCATCAGGATATACATGAAGAGTTAGAAGACATTAAAAATGAACTCAAACACATTAATGATACGTTGCAAGTGTTGCAACAAGGAGTTGAAGAGCTCCTCAAAGCGAATAGTTTGCGGATGCCCCAATCGGGCAACGATTTATGGTGATAAGATTTCAGCAGTAGATCTTTCACAAATCGTTGTCTTAGAAGGGTTTACAAAAAAGCAATCTTCTAGTATACTAAGTAAAGATGACCTCGCTTTTCAGGAAGCAAGGCGTCAACGAAAAGTTAGAAAACTTGAATTTGAAATTCGCTAATGTGGAGACTTTGGTGTAAATCGTTAGGTGAGAAAGCTTCTGATGAAAATCATGAAGCAGATCGCATAGCAATTATACGGACAGTAATCTTCACTACATACTTTATAACAAATGCATTTATTGTTGCAGGCGTTATAAGACATTGGAATGATTGTGAATGGAAGCGTGGCCGAGTGGTTTATGGCAGTAGTCTTGAAAACTACCGTGTTAGTAGCACCGTTGGTTCGAATCCAACCGCTTCCGCCTTGGGGAATTAGCTCAGTTGGTAGAGCGCCTGCTTTGCAAGCAGGATGTCAGCGGTTCGAGTCCGCTATTCTCCACCACGGAGTGTAAGTCAGCGGTAGACGGCTGCTTTTGGGAAGCAGAAGACGTTGGTTCGATCCCAACCACTCCGACTAGGCACTTGACATAAGTGCCTTTACATCCTATACTAGATACGTAAACATTCAATAACAAATGTCTCGCAGTCCATTCTTTTCTAAGTTCAAGACGGACATCAAAAAACTTACTGCTGCCGTCGAGGGTACTTTTTATCTCGATGAAGAATATCCAAAACTATATGAAAAGCTTTATAAGTATTACAAGTCCCGCAACGTATATTTTTACGATGATGTGGAAAAAGATTATAATGTAATTCTTGACAATCTTGAATACGATCTTATGGATGCAGGTGTTCTAGTATAAGTCTCGGGAAGACTAAAAAATCGCCCTGGTCGGGATGGTCAATATGACCCCTGGGTTTCTTGCTTCCTAAAAGCAAGTGGTGGAGTCAATTATGACCCCTATTGTCCCCGCAAGATAAGGGACAATAAAAATTCTTGCTGGTGCGGATGGGGATTTTTCTCCGCCTGGTTTCCAATTTCCAGTCAAAGAATTGGTGGCGAGCCTGAAAATTTATCTTATAAGAAAATGAGTTGTACATGTGTACGCAGGGAAAGACCTTGGGGTTGGTACGAGACTATTGATCAAGGACAATCATACAAGGTCAAAAGGATTTATGTAAATCCAAACGCACGGTTTTCCCTTCAATATCACAATGATCGAATTGAACATTGGAACATTGTGGAAGGGTTTGGTTTAGTTCAACTAAACGAATATACCGAATGGGTTCACCCTGGAAAGCATTTTCATATTCCAATCAACTCCCGTCACCGCATGACTGCTGGTGACGAAGGAGTTCTTTTTATTGAAGTTCAATATGGCAACTGCCATGAGGATGACATTGTGCGATTGGAAGATGATTATGGTAGAATAGGTAGTGATTATTACACGGACTGATGTTTTTAGTTACTGGCGGTGCAGGTTTTATCGGCAGTAACTTTCTTCACTATATGAAGAAAGTTACGAATGAAAAGGTCATCGTACTGGACAACTTGACTTACGCTGCGGATCTTCGGTTTATTCCTGAGGATCCGCAGTTTGAGTTTGTTTGGTGCGATATTACAAATGAAAATCATGTAGATTATATCTTCAAGAAATATAAACCACGCAAAGTCTTTCACTTTGCTGCGGAAAGTCATGTAGATAATTCTATTACAAACTACAGACCATTTCTAGAAGCAAATGTCATTGGGACAATCAATCTTCTAAATTCTAGTCTAGCAATTGATATCCAGAAATTTCATCACATCTCTACAGATGAAGTTTATGGATCATTAGAGTATGAAGATACCGAATTATTCACAGAAGAAACACCATACGATCCACGAAATCCATATAGTGCAAGTAAAGCTGCTTCAGATCATTATGTAAAGACATGGCATAATACTTATGGATTGCCATATCTAATTACTAATTGCAGTAATAACTATGGACAGCATCAGCACATTGAAAAACTTATTCCAAAAGTTATCTTCAATGCACTAAAAGACGAAGTGACTTATATGTATGGTGGTGGACAGCAGATCAGAGACTGGTTATACGTTTATGATCATTGCCGTGCTATTTGGTCTTTGGAAGAACAACGTGTAATGAACGATCACTTCAATATTGGCGGTGATTGTGAATTGCAGAACATTGTAGTCACAAAAAAGATCTTAGATATTCTTGGTAAACCACATAGTTTGATTGGAGTATCACACGATCGTCCTGGGCAGGACAAAAGATATGGGATGAGTTTTGAAAAACTGACTAAGACTACAGGATGGATCCCACATATGGATTTTGATCAAGCACTGAAAATGACTGTTGATTGGTATTTGGGGCAATGATTTCTTTATACGGTGGCACTGGGTTTGTAGGTGGTAATTTCAGAAAGATGTATGACGATTGCATAGAAATGCAACGTGATGAACGCAAACCAAAGACAAAAGACATTCTATATTTTATTTCTACGGTTGACAATTATAATGTTCATGATAGAATTACACTTGACGTAGAGACTAATCTAAAAGTCTTATGTGAAGTATTAGATCACTGTAGATCCGAAGACATTACATTCAATTTTATTAGTTCCTGGTTTGTATATGGTAAAACTTCATACATGCCAGCAAAAGAAGATGCACGTTGTGAACCAACTGGGTTTTATTCCATCACTAAACGCTGTGCAGAACAACTAATCATGTCGTTCGCAGATACATATGGAATGAAGTATCGTATTCTTCGACTTTGTAATGTTCTTGGTGCTGGTGATCAAAAAGCATCTAGGAAAAAGAATGCTATTACTTGGTTGATTGATGAACTCAAACTTCATCATGACATCAAACTTTATAACAATGGATCACATTGTCGTGATATAATGCACGTTCAAGATGTTTGTCGTGCAATCAAACTAGTTACCGACAAAGGTAACCTAAACGAGATTTATAATGTTGGATCTGGCAAACCAACATCAGTAGGCGAAATCATCCATCTTGCCAACCACTATATAAAGTCGAAGGGTAAGATTGAGAACATGGAACCACCAGTGTTCCACAAGAATGTTCAGACAGAAAATTTCTGGATGGACACAAAGAAACTTCAATCACTTGGATTTGAACCAAAACTTTCTTTAGAATTCATTGTAAAAGATTTATGTCTGTAAACGACAAAGTAACAAATTTTATTTCACAACTTCAACGCGATAAAGAAAACCTTTTCCCTTATCTTGCTAATAAAGATTGGAAGAAGGGTGATCAGATTTTCTATTCTGGTCCTTACTGGGATGAACGTGAAGTTGCTGCAGCGATTACAACGCTTTTAGAAGGTAAGTGGTTGCCTGCTGGTGAGGAAGTCAATAAGTTTGAACGAGCATTTTCTAAAATGTTCGATTTCAAGCATTCGGTAATGGTCAACTCAGGTTCTTCTGCGAACCTAGTCATGATTGCTGCACTAAAGAAATACTTTGACTGGCAAGATGGTGATGAGATCATCGTCTGTGCTTGTGGTTTCCCAACTACAATCAATCCAATTATTCAGAATGGATTGAATCCAATCTTTGTTGACATTGATTACAGTGATCTGAACTGGAACCTAGACCAGATCCGTGAAAAGATTACAACCAGAACAAAGGCAGTATTCTCTTCACCTGTTTTGGGAAATCCCTACGACTTCGATAAGTTTCTCGATATTGTCCACAGGTATAACCTTCATTACATCGCTGACAACTGTGATAGTCTTGGCAGTAGGTGGAGAGGTGATCTTCTTACCAAACATGCCGTCGCAGCGTCGTGTTCGTTTTATCCAGCGCATCATATCAGTACTATCGAAGGAGGAATGGTTTCCTCTAATATTGAAGAGATTGTCCAGATCGCTAGATCTTTTGCCTGGTGGGGTCGTGGATGCTACTGTGTAGGATCCCAGAATAAATTGCCCAACGGTGTCTGTGGAAATCGCTTTGACCGTTGGTTGGAAGGGTACGATAAGGATGTCGATCATAAGTATGTCTTCGGCGTTCAAGGATACAACCTCAAGCCTGCTGACTTGCAAGGGTCTATTGGGCTCGTACAGTTGGAGAAGCAAATAGAGATACATGCTATCCGTCGTCTCAACAAAGCTCGACTTCATGAGATCTTCTCTAAGATCCCTGGTGTGAGGGTTATTGAAGAGAAAGAACATGCTGAAACCTCCTGGTTTGGAGTTCCTATTGTATATGAGGACGGTAAACCGAACCTTGTGAAATATTTAGAAGAGCATGGTATTCAGACAAGAAATTATTTCGCTGGTAATATTCTTGCACATCCTGGATACAGGCACATTGAACCAGCATCCAATTATCCTAACGCATCTAAGGTGTTAGATAACGTATTTTTCCTCGGATGTAGCCCAGTTATTACCCTTGAAATGATTGGCTACATAGAAGAGGTTGTTGAAAACTATACAAAAAACAATTTACAATGGTATCCAGTATGACACAGTATACTAAGAAAGCACTAGTTCTTGGTGCAGGTGGATTTATCGGCAGTCACATGGTCAAACGTCTCAAGTCTGAAGGATATTGGGTACGTGGAGTAGACCTAAAGAGACCAGAATTTTCTCCAACAGAAGCAGATGAATTTGTAATAGGAGATCTTCGTGATACATCTTTTGTTGCACGTTGTCTTCAGTATAAAGGAACACGAGGGAACTTTTATCATTCAGTTCCTTATCGTTATATTCAAGTATTCGATGAAATCTATCAGTTCGCTGCTGACATGGGCGGTGCTGGTTTTGTCTTTACTGGGGAACATGATGCAGACATCATGCATAACTCAGTATCAATCAACTTGAATGTGCTTGATCAGCAAGCAAAGATGAATGAGCAATATGGTGAAAATCGCACGAAGATTTTCTATTCTGGATCCGCTTGTATGTATCCAGAGCACAATCAACTTGATCCTAATAACCCAGACTGTCGTGAAGAAAGTGCTTATCCAGCAGATCCAGACAGTGAGTATGGTTGGGAAAAGTTATTTTCGGAACGTCTTTATTTTGCCTATCATCGCAACTATAATATTCCTGTCCGTGTTGCCAGATATCATAATATCTTTGGTCCCGAGGGAACCTGGGAAGGTGGACGTGAGAAAGCTCCTGCAGCAATTTGTCGTAAAGTTGCATATCTTCAAAAGGAAGGTGGGTCTATAGAAGTATGGGGTGATGGAAAACAAACTCGCTCATTTCTTTATATTGATGAGTGTATTGAAGCAACTCGTCGTTTGATGGATAGCGACTTCATGGGTCCAGTAAACATTGGATCTGAGGAAATGGTTACTATCAATCAACTTGTAGAAACTGCTGCTAAAGTTGCAGGAAAGTTTGTTGATAAAGAACACATTGACGGTCCTCTTGGTGTTCGCGGACGCAATTCCAATAACGATCTCATCCGTGAGAAACTTGGTTGGGATTATTCTATGACATTAGAAGAAGGAATTCGTAAAACATATTTTTGGATTTTAGAACAGAGTGCTAAGAAATGAAGTGTTTAGTTACTGGTGGTGCTGGATTTATTGGTTCTCATCTTGTTGATAAACTTATAAATCTTAGGCATACTGTCATTGTAATTGATGACGAAAGTGCTATTTCTAATTCCGAATTTTATCATAATGATGAAGCAGTTTATTATAAAAATGATATCTGCGATTATAAAAGCACTAGAGAATTATATGATGGTGTAGATTTTGTTTTTCATTTGGCTGCTAATGCACGAATTCAAATTGGATTGAAAAATCCTATTCGTTGTGTCGAAGTAAATACTCTTGGAACAACAACAGTTCTTCAGTGTGCAAGAGAAGCAGGTGTGAGGAAAGTAATTTATTCTTCCACTTCATCTTCTTATGGTTTGAAAAATAAACCTCCACTAAGAGAAGATATGCTTGAGGATTGTCTCAATCCATATTCAGTTTCTAAAGTGTCTGGAGAGAAATTGTGCAAAATGTATACTGACTTATTTGAATTGAAGACAGTCATTCTAAGATATTTTAATGTTTATGGAGAACGTCAGCCACTAAAAGGACAATATGCTCCAGTTATAGGTTTGTTTTTAGAACAAGCAAAGCGTGAAGAAGCACTTACAGTTGTTGGCGATGGTGAGCAACGCAGAGACTTTACACATGTTTCTGATGTTGTACAAGCAAATGTCGATTGCATGTATACAAATGCATATGGCATCATCAATATTGGAACTGGAAGAAATTATTCAGTAAATCAAATTGCTAAAATGATCTCAAACAATCATGTATACATAGATGCGAGACCTGGAGAAAGTAGAGAAACATTAGCTAATATTTCTAAAGCAAAATTTTATCTTGACTGGGAACCAAAAGTAAGAGTTGAAGAATGGATCGATGAACACAAATTACAATGCGGATTGTGATATCCTAAACAATCCCTTTTCTGGGATGGAAAAAATCAAAAGAAATTTTTCTCAAGCATATCAAGACTTGTTTGTTTTGACAATGCTTCAGGGAAAGCGTAGTGGAAAGTATCTTGAAGTTGGTGCTAATCATCCAGTAGAGTTCAACAATACTTTTCTTTTAGAAGATAAGTTTAGTTGGAAAGGTATTTCTGTAGAAATCAATAAAGAAATGGTTGAATTGTTCAATACAGTTCGCCACAATAAGTGCGATTATGCAGACGGAACTGTGTTTGATTTTCAAAAGAAATTAGACGGTCGTAGGTGGAAAGATAAAGCGATTGATTATCTTTCATTAGATTGTGAACCAGCAATGACAACTTATAAAATTTTGACTAGAATTCCTTTTGATGAATACAAAGTTTCTGTAATTACATATGAAACTGATGTCTATAAAGATGGTTCTCAAGCAAGAGAACTATCAAGAGAATTTCTAAAATCAAAAGGATTTGAACTTGTTGCTGCTGATGTATGCAATGGTGGCAATCCTTATGAAGATTGGTATGTAGATCCTATGGTTATTCCAGAAACACTTTGGGGTCCATTTATTTCTGAAGGTGCTGAAGCAAGAAGTCTATTTGTATGTCAGTAAAAATTTCTCATTGGTACGGAAGACTTGGTAATAACATCCAGCAATGTGCTGTTGGGTGTATGCTTGCTGAAGCATTGACGACTCAGTTTGAAAGTATTGATCATGAGATTATTTCTAAAATGCATAGGGTATTTGGATATAATTCTGATGAAATTGTATCAAAATTTTTTTACTGGGAAGGTCCTTATAAAGAAGTCAATATTCCAGTTGGACATATCTATCGCAACATGCGTAGGATCTGTAAAGAATACATTGCACCATACCTCAAACTTCCATCAAGATCTTCGATCGGGGATGATACTATTGTTATTCACATAAGAAGTGGAGATATCTTTGATCAAGTTCATCCTAATGGACATCAATATACTCCCAATCCTCTTGATTTTTATAACAAATTACTTACCAATTTTGAAAAGGCGATTGTCGTTACCGAACCAGATACAAATAATCCCATTGTTGAAATTCTTAGACAGAACTCAAAGGTAACGATTCAATCTTCTTCTGTTGCTGAAGATTTTGCAACGCTAATGTCCGCAAAAAATTTAGCGAATTCTGGTGTTGGTACATTTTGTGTTGCTGCTGCATTATGTAGTAGTAATATTCAAAATTTTTACTGTACTGATTTGATGTTGACAGAACATCTAAATTATAGTATGCTTATCAATACGGATGTCAATGTTCATCAATTGAAGTTGAACAACTATCTGCAAGTTGGTGAGTGGACAAATACAGAAAAGCAAAGAAATTTTATTCTTGAATATGTTTTATGAAAATTTTTGACACGTTCACTTTTTATAATGAACTTGATCTATTAGAACTTAGGATGAATATTCTAGGTGATGTTGTAGATTATTTTGTTATCAATGAAGCTACGATCACCTTTACTGGAAAAGAAAAACCATTATATTTTTTAGAGAATAAAGATCGCTTCAAAAAGTGGGAAGATAAAATCATTCATCACGTCACTGTCGATGACAATAAAACTTTAGAAAAGTATTGGGAAGGTGTTCCATATCATCGAAGCATGATAGAGGATAATATCTATCAACTTCCCATTCATTATCAGCGTGCTTGTTTTCATAAAGATAGTGCAATCTATGCGTTGTTAGATCATGCACAGGATGATGATATTATTTTGACTGGTGATGCTGATGAGATTGCTAATCCTGAAGCAATCAAATCAATTAGCGAATGGTTTGACCCTATCAATCATTATGTTCTAAATGGACCAGTTTATTATTACTATCTAAATCTACTATGTGAAAAAGAATGGATGGGAACAAGAGTTTCCACTATGAAGATGTTGAAGAGTATGAGTGTAGATAAACTCAGACAGTCACATCAAGATGCATGGAAAGTTGAAGATGGATCTTGGCATTGGAGTTTCTTCGGTGATGCTGATACTGTTCGTACAAAGATGGATGCATACGAACATCAAGAAAACAATCTTCCAGAATTCAGGGACAGTATGGAAGAACGTATTGAAAAAGGAATAGATCCTTTTGGTAGAGATTACCTCTATACCCCACAGGTTGTTCCCATCGATGTCACTTTTCCAGAGTACATCATTCAAAATCAAGATAAGTTAGAGAAGTTTATCAAGTGAACATTATTGAAGGCGTAGCAGTTTCTAATCACTGCGATTATTCTTTTGGCGATCAATCTGGGTGCATTGGAGGTGTACCTGGATCGTTTATGAAACAAGCAGATCCATCTAACCTAGAGTTTTCTGAACTCGTAACTGGTAAAGAGTGGATGACAATTTTCATCGATAACATTCGTCTTTATAATCGAAAGATTGAATGTACAAATGATGATGATCAGAAGTGGGTTGATGCTTTACTCGAAACAAATAATATGTTAGAAACATGTGCAGCGTTTCCAGAAACAAAATTTATTATCTTTACTAACCTAGAAGATACTCCAATCAATAATGATATTCATGATCTAATTCCCGATAACGTAAAGGCAATTTATGGTGTAAATGCTGTTGGATTTGGTGGTAAGGTTCATCCATTTCCATATGGTGTTCAGCGTATTATTCATCCTTCCGACAATCGTATTGCAATTCTGCATGATGCAATAGAAAGGGATGTAAAACCAATCAAATTACTTTACATCAATCATGCTGAGCACACAAATATCAGTGAGCGCGGTAATATTAGAGAAAAGTTTGCAAATCTAAAGTACGCTACGGTTGATAGTAGGGTATCATATGATATCTACTGTCAACAAATTCAGAACCATAAGTTCATGATTTGTCCTCAAGGTAATGGAGTTGATTGCCATCGAAACTGGGAAGTTCTTTATCTCAAAAGAGTTCCTATTATGAAAAGAACTTCATATCTACAAGAGTTGTATAAAGATTATCCAGTTCTTTGGGTGGATGACTATGCGGAGATTACAAAAACATTGCTGACAAATCATGAGTATCTTTATGATCGGGCTAGAAATTTAGACAACAATCTGCTAGACTTATATTCAGTATTCAACAGGGCGGTAAAGCGTGCTAAAAATTCCTGACGTAACGTTATTGATGTTGGCAGACATTGATATACCAGAAGCGGTATATGCTGTCAATAAATCGTGTGAAGAAATTGAATGGGGCGCTGTAAAGTTTCTTGGGAGCAAAGGTAAACCAGAAGGACTTTGTGATCAAGCGACTTATGAATTGACATATGCAATTCAAAGCATCAATGACTTCAATTTCTATTGCATTTATAATCTTGGCAATCATGTAGAGACATCTCATGCATTGCTTATTCATCCAGATGGATATGTTATTCGCCCTTGGTTGTGGGATAATAGTTGGATTCAATATGATTATATTGGAGCACCTTGGAGAGATGATCCAACTGCATATCTAGATCCTTGGGGAAAAAATCATCGAGTTGGTAATGGGGGATTTTCATTGAGGAGTAAAAAATTATTGGAACTTCCAAGGCATGTGGTGGTTCCTTGGGAAGTCAATACTGGTAATTTTTATAACCATATGGATGCTGGACTATATAATGAAGACGGCAACATTTGTGTTCATAATAGACATATTTTTGAAAAAAACGGATGCAAGTTTGCACCCGTAGAAGTTGCATCTAAATTCTCCAGGGAAGAAACCTTGCCAGATAGCGAGAAAGAAACCTTTGGATTTCATTATCATTTTCAAGAGATCAGATGAAGGCAAACATATTTCCCTTGTGGTGGAACCCTTGGGGCGAAAAAGGACTTGATCTAGGAAATACTAGAGTTAGTATTTCAATTGATAATTTATCACTTGATCAAGATGCAGACTATAGAATTCTATTTCTTGCAGAACCTTATGCAATTGCACCAACTGTCAATGAAGGTGCTCTAAGAAATGCTCATTCGTTTGATAAGATCTATACGTTTGGACAAGCAATCTTAGACAAATACAAGACGGCAGAATTATTTCCTTGGGGGTCTTCGTGGTTGGACTTCAAGGACTTGAAAGTCAATAAAAAACCACATATCACTTTTGTTACTAGCAGCAAAAGTCAAGCACCAGGGCATGAACTAAGACTAGCAATTCATGAAGCACTTGCTAGCTTAGATGAAGTCAATGGGTTAGAAATTTATCAGCATAAGTCACCACCATTCCACGAAAGGAGGAATGACTTTTTTGAAACTGCAATGTTTCATATTGCAGCAGAAAATTCACAACAAAAAAATTACTTCACCGAGAAAATTATTGACTGCTTTGCAAGTAAAACTATTCCTATCTATTACGGTTGTCCTAACATTGGTGACTGGTTCAATATGGATGGCATCATTACATTCAATGATATCAAGGATTTAGAACATATCTTTGACTATATTGATGAAGACTACTATAATAGTAGACAAGCAGCAATTGAAAAAAACTATGAAATCGCTAAACAGTTTCATAGTGACAATGATGTTGTGCCTAGACTGACAAGAAAAATTATTCAAGATGTGAAAAACAATGCCACTCAACGGATCTAATCAAACAAATTATATTCAAAAAGATTATGAATTTCTTCGGGTCCAACCTGAAAGGATGAAAGATCTAAAGAAAAACTATTCACAAGTTTGGCAAGACATCTTTGCTCTTGTTGTCAGTGATGCTAAACATGGTGGAACTTTTATTGAAGTCGGTGGAGCACAACCTTTTGTTGGGAACAATACTTGGTTGCTTGAAGAACAATATGGGTGGCAAGGATTTTCAATTGAATTGGATGAAGAACTTTCTGCAATGTGGAATGGTAATCGCCCATTGACACCAATGTTTCAAGAGGATGCCATTACTTTTGATTATGTTTCAAAGGTAGATGAACTTGGATTTCCTCACCATATGGATTATCTTTCATTTGATTTGGAACCACCTTCTATTACTTTAGAAGCATTGAAAGCATTTCCTTTGGATCAACTATCTTTCAACGCAGTTACTTATGAGCATGATGCTTATCGTCAATGGGGACCAATCTATGAGCATCGTGAGATCTTTGCTAAGCATGGATATGATTTAGTAGGTGAAAATCTTCGTAATGGTGGATGTACAATGGAAGAATGGTTTATTCATGAAAGTGTAGATAAAGATATCCGTGATGCATTACGTCATGGCAACTGTGAAGCATATCAACTTCTTCTGGATCTATGAGAGTAAGTTTTTGTATTCCGTGCTATGAAAGTCACGGTAAAGCGAAGCAGTATTTGTTTGAAATTTTTTATGCACTAAGTCAACAGACTTGCAAAGATTTCAATGTATGGGTTTCTGATCAAAGTCAAACAAATAATGACGTACTAGAAGCTTGCAAAGAGTATGCGGATTTATTTGAGATCAATTATTTGAAAAATAATAATTCTCTAGGAAACATATCTGCTAACACTAATTGTGCTTTGGGACATGCTGATGGAGAAATTCTAAAAATTATGTTCCAGGATGATTTTATTTTGACTAAGACTTTAGTAGAAGAGCTTGACAAAGCATTTGAAAATGATGTATTATGGGCAGTAACTGGGTTTGCACATACTATTGACAATGGGCATACTCATTACAATCCAAAATTACCACAATACAATGATCGTCTTTTAGAAGGAGTAAACACATTGAGTTCTCCTTCTATTCTCGCTATGAGAAATGGTCTCAATGAGTTTTTCGATGAGAAACTTACTATGCTTATGGATTGTGATATGTATTATCGTCTCTATAAATATCACGGTGAACCAGCAATTCTAACTGATTATCACATCTCGAATAGAGAACATAAAAACCAAACCCAAAGATTGCATGAGCATCTTTTACCATCTGAAATTGAGTATTTGAAGGAAAAGTATAAATGATAGGTTTCAATCATCTAGGTCGTCATGGTCGCCTAGGCAATCAGATGTTCCAGTATGCTGGACTTCGTGGTATCGCTGCACATCGTGGATTTGATTTTGCTATTCCCCCTAGCGATTTCAAAGACCAATGGACAGATCATCAACTGTTTGAAGCATTCAAACTAACAGGTCTTACAAATATTGCTGTTGTTCCTGGACCATATGTTCAGGAGGCATCATTCAAGTTTGATGAAAACTTATTCCTGAATATGCCAGATGGGCATAATGTGTATGGGTATCTTCAAACAACAAAATATTTTTCACATATTGAAAAAGAAATCCGTGAGGATTTTCAATTCAAGAATGATATCTACGGACCTTGTAAAGAACTACTCGATAGTGTTGATGCTCCTATTGCACTGCATGTTCGCCGTGGAGATTATCTTGTAAACTCTGATAATCATCCACCATGTCCAAAGGAATACTACGATGAAGCACTATCCAGATTTGATAGTACTCGTAATGTTATTGTCTTTTCTGATGATCCTGAATGGTGTGGGACTGTATTTACTGATGACAGGTTCCTGATTTCTGAAGGTGGTGATAATCTAGCAGATTTGTGCATGATGTCATTATGCACAGACTTCATCATTGCTAACTCATCGTTCTCTTGGTGGGGATCTTGGTTATGTGAGAACGAAGGCAAGCGTATCATTGCACCCAAGAAGTGGTTTGGTACTGGTTATACTGCAGCACACGATACATCTGACTTATATTGTCTGAATTGGGAGGTAATCTAATGGAATTGGAAGTTTTAGAGCAAGAATATATTTCACTAAAAGAAGCAACCTTTATTATTCCTTTGCGGGTTGAGACAGATGATAGGATGCGTAATATCATTACGACACTAATCTATCTACTTCGCAACTTTGATACGACTGTTATTGTAAAAGAGTATGATAGTGTATCTACTTTTGAGAGATCGGTTCTTCCTCAAATTGAGCAAGTACTGACTGAAGATCAACTAAAAAATCTTATTCATGTCTTTGAGGAAACTGACGAATATATTTTCCACAGAACAAGATTGCTCAATGATATGACATTGATGGCGAAGACGCCTATTGTTATTAACTATGATAGTGATATTATTTTACCTAAGCATGTTTATAGGCAAGCAGTAGATCTAATTCTAAATGGATATTCTAATCCAGAATTTCCTAATGCAAAACCAGAACCCATCAAGGTAGTTTATCCTTATGGATATGGAGATTATCAGCGTCAAATATTCTTTGATGATGAACAAGCGAGTAATTTTATCAATACCAATTTCAATTTCTTAGCATTTACCGAAACGAAAGTTTGGGATGCTAAGTATGGGTTCTGTCAGTTCTTTGATCGTGAAGAATACATTCGTCTAGGAATGGAAAATGAAAACTTCATATCATATGGGTATGAAGATGATGAGCGTTATCTTCGTTTCAATCAATTGTCTCATGTAGCAAGAATTGATGATGCAATTTATCATTTAGAACATAAGAGAACTTCTAATTCTTGGTTCAATAATCCACACATCGAAGAGAATAGAAATCTATTTCAATACTTATCAAGGATATCTCCAGAAAAAATTCTAGAGTATTACACTAATCAATCTTATATGGCAAATCGCGGTATCATTCACGGGAAGAAGATTGGTGGATAAAAATAAGTCTGCATACAAACTGAAAGATTTTCCTGAGTGTGTGTGGATCAACCTTGATAGGTATCCAGAGCGTAGGAAATATATGGAAGATCAGTTTGACTACTGGCAAATCGAAGATCATCATCGCATCACTGCTATTGATGGTAAAGAAGATGATCCCACGGCATATTTGAAAGGAACTATTCCACACAATATGAACCAAGGTGAGATTGCTTGTGTTCTTTCTCACCTAACTGCAATCAAATATTTTTTATATGAGACAGATCTTCCTGAAATCATGATCATGGAAGATGATGTCGATCTTTCTACTGCTAAGTATTGGAACTTTACTTGGAAAGAAGTTAGGAAAAGACTTCCTATCAACTTTGATACGTGTCAGTTTACTATCATCAACCCAAACGGCATTACTCTAAAACTACATCATAGATTTATCAATGATTTTTCTGCTGCATGTTATCTGATTACCAGACATCATGCAGAAAAAATTTTCAAACTTCACAACAGAGGATCTTGTTGGAAGATTGATCAAAACATCAAACCAAGAGCTGTATCTGAAGATCTAATTCTTGATAGTGGTAAAGGATATTCTACACCACTGTTCAATTATAGACTTGATCTTGGATCTGCAATTCATGAAGAGCATATTGATATTTTTCATAAGGATAGTAGAAATGCTCTTGCCGAATTTTGGCAACATCAAGGACTAGATCAAAAAGTAGAAGAGATTATGGAACTCGATGAATATTGTGGTAGAATACCACCACAGGTATACCTAAATCAACAGTAACAATGAAACTTGTAGATCATATTGGCATTTTTAAAAACGCTGTCCCAGATGATATGTGTGATAGCGTTATTTTAGCATTTGATAATTGGGCTGCAAAGAAGTTCACTCCAGAAGTAGAAGAGTGGGTTGCTGTTGGAGAAGACCAATTTCAAGATGGTGTTCTCAGCAGAAAAGATGAGCAATTATATCTTGAGTATGTTGACTTGAGAATGGCAATGCAACTCAATACATTCATTGGACAATGCTTTGAACAATATGCAAAGCACTATCAGGGTATTGTTCAAGATAGTGATCCAGTATCATCGTGGACAACTAAAGTTCAAAAAACTGTAGCGGGTGGTGGATATCACAAGTGGCATTGTGAAAATGGCGTGTTTATGTATAGGGATCGGGTTCTGACTTGGATGCTATATCTCAATGATATTCCTGTTGAGAATGGCGGATCTACAGAATTTCTCTATCAAAAACTAGCACTCAATCCTAAGAAAGGAACAGTTGTTCTTTGGCCAGCAGCGTATACGCATATGCATAGAGGTGGGTTTCTTACTGGACCTATTGATAAATACATTGCAACAGGCTGGTTTCTTAGAGAACCTGGAAACGTTAGTAGTAAAGTCCTTTCTGAACTGTGATCATATACACATGCATTACTAATGGATATGATAGAATTTCTGAAAAAAACTATTATGATCCAGACATTAGATATGTTTGCTTCTATGATGGCGAATTAAAAAAGCATGGTCCTTGGGAATTCATTGAACTTAATTTAGATATTGTCTGCCCAGTAAGGAGATCATATCATCCAAAGCATCTCCCACATCTTTATTTTGATGAGGGAGAATTAACTGTATGGGTAGATGGATGTTATACCTTAACAAAAGAATTTACTGAGTTCTCTAAAGATATATTTTTTCAGCATGATTTTTGCTTACAAAAACATCCAGATCAAAGATCTTTACTATCTGAATTCTCTAAATTATATTTCCAAGGATTTTCTACTGCAGATGAAATTCTTGAGATGGCAAGAAAAATTAAGGACACTGGATATACTTTATTAGATTATAAACAAACTATAAACTGTGCTATTTGGAGAAGAATATGTCCACATGTAAATGAATGGAATGATTTGTGGAGGAAATGGTATGATGATGGCGTAAGTAGGGATCAAATTTCTAGCTCTATTGCTGAGTTTTTGATCTCAAAGGAATATAAATCACCACTCAGGTACATTATTAATAAAGTTGATCCTAAATTAAACTTTAAACTTAGTAGTACAAGAGAAAAAAAATATGAAGAGGCATACAATTTAAAAGGTATACCTAACTTAAAAGAAAGAATATCCTTATTAGATAATCTTAGGGAAATTTTTGAGGACCCTGTGGATACATTCACTGTAAATAGAATGTATGCATGTGTAAGATATACTCCGTTTGAACTTAATGACTATGTTGAAAAGAAAGACATGGTTGTCTATACGTGTATTACAAATGGATATGATGAATTTGTACCAATAAATTACTATGATCCAGACGTAAGATATGTCTGCTTCCATGATGGAACCATTGATACTACAGTAGGACCATGGGAATATATTGATATACGAGACTATCATCAAGAAGAATGTCCTCGTAGATTATCTTTCTTTCCTAAAGCAAATCCACACATATGGTTTCCAAACGGCACAAATACTATTTGGATTGATGGATGCTATCAGCATACCAGAGAATTTATTAATAGGAGTAGAGGATGTTTTCCATTCACAATGCTAAGACATGCCTCAAGATTTTCATACTTCGATGAAATGCTTGAAGGATTTACTTGTGCATTTTTTACATATGAAGATGCGATTCATCTTACAAAAGAACTAAAGAAAATTGATTATAACTTTAGAACTTATGGCAGTCCATTGGGAACTATTGTTTGGAGGACGATGAGTGATGAAATGACAGAATTTAATAAACTTTGGTATGAGTGGTCTCTTGTCGGATGCAATCGAGATCAAATAGCATTTGATGTGTCTTTAAGATTATCAAACATTAATCTACCTTCTGTCTATGAAAAAAGAGATCACTCTGGAGTTCCTTTAGGGTTCTTTAATAAAAAGGGTAGACGTGGAATGCATCCACAACGAGGTGATATAAAACAGTACTTAAAACAAGAAGAGTTCTTAAAAGATTTAGAAAACTTAACTGGATTAAATCCTAAATTATATACAGGATATCCATCTCATGATTTTTATATGAAAGTTTACGGAGTTATTGAATGATTATTTACACTTGTATTACTAACAATTATTGCCAACTTCCTGAAATTGAAGATTTAGGGCATCAATATATTTGTTTCCATGACGGTACTGTTGATCCAAAATTCCCGTGGGAACTTAGACCTATTAATTATCAACATGAAGATCCTGTTGTTCTTTCTAGGCACCCAAAAATTTTATTTTATGAATATTTTGATGAACCCTGTGTTTATGTTGATGCCTCTAGATTACATCATGTAAACAATGAATCTTTTTTTAAGATTTCTAATGATATATTATCATCTGAAAAATTATTCTTGATGGAGCACCCAGAGCAGCATAACTATCTGGAAGAGTGCTTTGAATATTACGCTAGATCTTGGGTAGATGATAATAAAATCGTTGACTTTACAAAATATTTAAAAGAACAAAACTATGATTTTCAAAATCATGATACAATTTTTGCATGTATTCTATGGAGAAGTCCTAATGAAGATGCAATCAAATGGTCTAAATTGTGGTGGCAATTGTATCAACAATGTAATCCTAGAGATCAATTAACTGGATCAGCAGCACTAAAACTATCTGAGATTGAGTATTCTACAGATCATCCTTATAGCATAGTTTCTAAGTTTGTTTACTATAAGGATTTTTGGCATCAACTTCTTGGGGCTTCTGGTGACTACTCTAATGGTAAAGAGCAAGTAGATTGGAAAAGTTTTATGCAAATCCTTTCCGAAGTTACTGGAATTGATTATAAAACAAATCTTAATCTTGATATATTATCTTACCTCAAAGAAAAGGGGGTTGAAAATATTTTAGATGAAATGCGCCAAGAAAATATTGTTGGTAAAGAAAAATCTGGTCTTGGATATGAACTTTCTGTAAAATCTTTCTTTGATCAACGTGGTGGATATGATTTTACTGTGTATACTTGCATTACAAATAACTATGATAGTATACCTGATGAGAATTATTATGATCCAAAGGTTCGTTATGTCTGCTTCCACGATGGTACATTAGAAGAATATAAAGAACCTTGGGAGTATGTTGATATTAGAGATTACTGCGATTTAGATTGTCCACGTAGACTATCAGCATTTCCTAAGATTAATCCTCATAAATTATTTGATTCAGGAACGCATACTGTTTGGATTGATGCGTGTTATATTCAAACTAAAGAGTTCATTGAATATGGAAGAGAACTATTTCCAACTGGTGTTACAACCATGGAGCATTGTTATGACTTTAGTTATTATGATGAAATGCTTGAAGGATTTTTATGCTCATTCTTTTCCTATGATCAAGGAATAGAATTGACAAAAAAATTATTTGAAGCAGGATATAATTTTAAAAATTATTGTAGTCCATGCTGCACCATGATTTGGAGAACTATCTGGGATAATGCTACGCCAGAATTTAAGAATTTCTGTGATCTTTGGTGGGAATGGTCTTTGATTGGATCTAATAGAGATCAAATATCTTTTGACGCAGCTCGACAATTTTCTGGAATGCCAGTCAACAAAATTTATAATAAACCACCATCAACTATAGTGGCTGGTGTTAATTTAAAGTTTGATCTTAAAAATAAAAACAGGAAAGGAAAGCATCCTAAGAGAGGTAATCTAGATCAGTGGAAACGTAGGGATGAATTTGTAGAAGAAATGAGAACTTACGCTAAGTTAAGTACAAAAATCTATGCAAAGCATGAGCACATTACAATGATGGATTGGAATGGTGTGTTTGATGCTCCAGGAAAACGAACAGAGTATACTTTATATTCTAAAACAATCAAGAATTATCAGAAACAATGTAAATTGTGGGATCCAAACAATCCAATTAGAGATAAGAAAGTAGGTTTCAATGATTATATTTGGAACCGTGATGAATTTGAAGGTGGAGAAATGCAGAGAAATGTTGATCGGGTAATAGAAAAGTATCGAGAGATCATGTCCAGACAAGAATGAGTATTTATACGCATTGACTGTCAGGGAATTCTGATATATGATAAATAATGTGAAGAGATGGAAACATTTCTTCACATAACATAATCTCACAATCACTCGGAGTTTTACATGACTGCAACCATCGCTCAACAGCGTGGAAGCAATACTTGGGAACAATTCTGCGAGTGGGTAACATCAACCAATAATCGTTTGTATGTTGGTTGGTTCGGAACACTGATGATTCCTACCCTTCTCGCTGCGACTATCTGTTTCATTGTTGCTTTCATTGCTGCACCTCCTGTCGATATCGACGGAATTCGTGAACCCGTTGCTGGTTCACTAATGTACGGCAACAACATCATCTCTGGTGCTGTTGTTCCTTCTAGCAACGCTATTGGTCTTCACTTCTATCCTATTTGGGAAGCTGCTTCGCTTGACGAATGGCTTTACAATGGTGGTCCCTTTCAACTGATTATTTTTCACTTCTTGATCGGCATCTATTCCTACATGGGGCGTGAGTGGGAACTTTCTTACCGTCTAGGTATGCGTCCATGGATTATGGTTGCTTACAGTGCTCCTGTTGCTGCTGCATCTGCAGTGTTCTTGGTCTATCCTTTCGGTCAAGGATCGTTCTCTGATGCGATGCCTTTGGGTATCAGTGGCACCTTCAACTACATGTTTGTTTTCCAAGCAGAGCATAACATTCTTATGCATCCTTTCCACATGCTTGGAGTTGCTGGTGTCTTCGGTGGTTCTCTGTTCAGTGCGATGCATGGTTCTCTTGTGACTTCTTCGCTGGTTCGTGAAACTACTGAAACTGAAAGTCAGAACTATGGTTATAAGTTCGGTCAAGAAGAAGAGACTTATAACATCGTTGCTGCACATGGATATTTCGGTCGTCTGATCTTCCAGTATGCTTCGTTCAACAACTCACGCTCACTTCACTTCTTCTTGGCTGCTTGGCCAGTTGTAGGTATCTGGTTTGCTGCTCTTGGTGTTAGCACCATGGCATTCAACTTGAACGGGTTCAACTTTAATCAGTCTTTGATCGATAGTCAGAACCGTGTTATTCCTACTTGGGCAGATATTCTGAACCGTGCTGGACTTGGTATGGAAGTTATGCATGAGCGTAATGCCCACAACTTTCCTCTTGATCTTGCTACTGCTTCAACCACTGAAGTTGCTCTGACTGCTCCAAGTATCGGATGAGTTTAGATAAAATCTGAACATTATCACCTACTAATTTGAGGAGTGTTGCAATTATTGCATGACACTCCTCGGATTTTTTCTGTATGCAGAAGACACTAATGACTGACCCAGTGTGGATTGTGCTTTTACTCATTGTAATTAGATTGTTGTTCGCAACATATATTATCTACTACATACTAAGGGAATTTTATCTAGAGGTTCAGAGGATGGAAATGAAACTACCGAAGGAAGTTATTCTGAAAGCAGTCAAGAACTGCGTTGATGTATACGCACACGAAAACGATTTTACTGTTGATAAAAGTATTCCAAAATACTGTATTCTAACGGTAGAAGGAACATCGTCAATGGACGATTGGATAACTAATCTAAAGTTCCTTGTCAGAAAGGATGATACCCATAGAGGTTTCAAAGAGAACGCAATGAGAATCCTTACTAAGATGGTTATCAACTATGAGACACTCGAAAAGGATAGGGTGCTTGTAGTTGCTGGGCACTCATTAGGAGGAGCAACAGCAACTGTGTTAGGAGACCTGCTACTTAAGAGTACTCCAGACTTGCATATCGTCACCATTGGTTCACCTCGTCCAGGCGGAAGAGGTCTTCGTAAGAGACTGAAAGATGTTGACCATCTTCGTTTCGTTCACGGATCCGACATTGTTCCAAAGTCACCTCCATTCCTTACTGGATACGTTCACACTCATCCAGAAATTCATCTGGAAGATGTTAATCCTACTCGCTTCGATAGAGTAGCAGACCACAATGCCGAAGATTATTACCTCGCCGTAGAGAAATTACTATCAGGAAAAACTTAAACTATTACCAAGATTTATAAACGAGTTTATTTGGGGTTGGGTGTAAAATTGCACTCGACCCCTTTTTATTTGGAAAGTAATCTTTCTGTTCTCCTTCCCTTGCAATATCGCTAGTGATACCATGTAATCCTCCTTCCCAGAAATATCTGTGTCTGAAATTAATTACATGCGGAGATACTCCATGTCTTTCAAACGCTTCAAAAACTTCTTTGTTGTAATTGTTACAAATAATATTGTGTTCGTCAATGACTAACATGTTTACATCAAAAACATCTTCCTCTACATAAGTTACCCAATCTTTCAACCAGGTTTCGACATAATCAATCAGATCGTTATTATACTCTTCTCCTGGAATCCACCATTTATCCTTATTTTTTCCTTTTAACTCTAAGAATGGTTTTACCTTTTTCCAACTTTGTCCTGGAAGGCTAATAACTTCCCATTCTGGAAAGGTTTCGGTATAGTTTTGCACATTGGCTAAAGAAATAATTAGACCTGGTTTTACAGGGCAAAATGATCCATCTGAATGTCCAATAATGTCTAAAACATGTGTTCTATAATTTGGAAATAGTCTTTTTAGTTTTTCAATAAATCTATCTGGATTATTCTTGACAATATTGGTTATTGCAGAAAAATATAAATCTTTACCAACTCTTGTCATCCAGGAAGTGTTTATATACTCATCATAAACTATAGGAACGTTATTTGTGGTTAAAACTTCTTCTATAGTTGAAAATGCATAGTGATTTTTATTATTTTGAGTTTCTGCTGCGATTAAATTTTCTACAAATTTTGAATCTAAAAGCAGATTTGTAAATTCATATTTTTTAGCTAGTTTCTCACTACTATAATATTTTTCTACCAGTTGTATAATATCAATATTACCATATTTTTTATCTGGCATATAGAATGTACCACCAACCATTGCGGTATGATTTCTTGGACACATAGGTGGTGGCATTGGAATGCCATCATTTTTGATGTGGTCTTCAAAATTTTCTGATATATCAGTTCTAACCACCGTTACACCAAATTCTTCTAACTTAGATATAAGTTTCTGATAATCTTCTTCTGTTTCAATTGCAATGCGTTCCATAACATTGCGAACTTTTGGATTTTTTATACGAGAGTAAAACTCTGGAGGATATGAACGACCTACCGCACAAACTTTCAAAGGATCCCAATGCTGATGTACGCTAAACATAAATTATATTGTTATTGACAACTATTTATTATTGTGATATAATATCTTTCGTATGAAAAACCATGCATGTATGATTACTGGGTAGTCACAGACATCAGAACAGGTCGAGTTATCGCACACTGTGGTGAAGAACTTGATGCTATAATGTTAGTTGGATTTGATAAGAATAAAAGGTTCTATAAAAAGCAAAAATTTATCATGGATCAGGTTATTACTGTGTCTGCAACTACTGATAAACAACTTCCTGGACAACTTGGATTGCCCGTTGGAACTTACAAAATTGAAGACAAAAAAATATATAGTATTGAGGAAGGAACCTCAATGCCAGTTACTATAAACTAAAATGAAAGCAGTAGTCTATTCAAAAGTAGAATGCCCCTATTGTGAAAAAGTAAAAAATATTTTATTTCATTTTGCAATAGAGTACATCGAATATGTTTTTGAAAAAGATTTTGATAGAAATCAATTCTATGCAGAGTTTGGAGAAGGAGCTACTTTTCCACAGGTAATTTTAGATGATAAGCATGTCGGGGGATGTACAGACACAATAAAATATCTGAAAGAGATGAAAAAGATTTGAGTTATACAATAAATAAAGGTGTAGAACTTCTACTTAGGAGAAAGAAACCAAACATAAAAATCATAAGATTTGGAAAGTGGTTTCTTCCTTTTACGAATAAGGAATTTACCATTTACTTAGAGATAAGAGAACGGTAATCCCAGGAGAACAAAAATGTTAGCAGCTGTTATTTGTTTAGCAACTCTATGTTGCCTGTTAACATTAGGATTAGGACTTATTGTTGGATATTTGGTTAGACAATATTTACAAGATGTCACACCACAGTATTCACATCCTGAAATGTTTGACGCCAACGGCAATCCACTTCCAGACGAAATTATTGCCTTCAGATTTGAAGGTAATGTAGAACACTTAGATGAATTTGACGACTAACTATGACAAAACTACCAAATAATCCCTTGGTTTCTGAGGTTTTCAAAGCTGCACACGGCGGTAAAACAGTAGAACGCAAGGTTGAAATTCTGAAAGAACACAGAAGTGACCATATCAAATCACTTTTGATTTGGAATTTTGATAAAGGAATTGAAAGTGCTCTTCCACCAGGTGAAGTTCCTTACAAAAAGAACGAAGCACCTGCAGGAACAGCAGGACATACAAGACTTGTTCACGAATGGAGAATTCTTTATAACTTTGTAAAAGGTGGCAATGATAAGATTTCTCAGATGAAGCGTGAGCAGATGTTTGTTCAACTTCTCGAAGGACTTCATGCTGATGAAGCTGAGATCGTGCTTTTGGTAAAGGATAAAGACTTACAATCAAAATATCGCATCACCAGGAGTGTTGTCGAGCAAGCATATCCAGAAATCGTTTGGCGAGATAAGTAACATACTATACAAAATTGCTTGACTAGATAGAGTATAGACGCTATAATGTGTCTACGTTCATCCTTCGGGACGCAAGTAAGTCGCGGAACGGATCGTTCATTCGCTATTCGCAAATAGCGAACGCAAACGACTGAAGGAACGGGCCTAAAAATCCATTCATTCAGGAGAAACAAATGACTACTGCAACTTATCGTGGAGTAAAATATGAAGTTGAAGAGCGTAAACTAAATGTTCTTCAATTGCTAAAGGAACAAATTGAAAAGGCAGAACGCCTGAAACAAGCACAGTTACAACTAAAGGCATGATGCTTGGGGGAATTGACTTCCCCCTTTTTTATAAATATATAAAACTTACATGTATCCAGTTGGACATTTTCCTGTCAATTTTACTGTGGTTGAATGGACTAACTATAAAACGTGCAGGAGAAAATTGTGCTAATTCCAACCTAATGGGGTTGTATCAAGCTGGGAAAAAAGAAATTTTGATCTGTGAAAATAATATAAGTGATCAAAAAATTTCAAAATCTGAAGTCATCAAACATGAGTATGTTCACTATGTTTATGATAAAAAGAAAATTGAAAGCACAATTATTATTGATCCCATCTTTTCTTATTTGATAAAAAATTTTATAAGTGATGGGGAAAAACTTTTTGTCTTTGTACATGAAACGGACTATTCTTCAGATGAAGAATTAGAAGCAAGATTTCTATCGAGACTTCCAACAATAGTTTTGTTTTTTATTTGAGGATTGACTTTTAAATTTTTTGTTGCTATACTTGCTGTAGGAGGTAATATCTAATGCGTTACACTGAAACAATTCGCCTAGTAAAAAAAGCACTAGAGCAACCCTGGAAATATTCTGATGCCGAACTTCAATATATGAAAATGGCATTAGATAAAGCTATTCTTGGGCTAGCAAGAAAAAAATTTGAAAGAAAAAAGAAAAAAGGATTTGGTTACGATGACAGTACGATTGATTAGTGTGACGCCAGATGCAGAACAAACAATGGCGTATGTTGCTAGGGTTTCTAATCCAGCAAATCAAGATAATGAAAACTATGCAGGCTTGTTACGTTATTGTATTAAGCACAATCATTGGTCTGTTTTTGAGCAGGCTTTTATGACGCTTGAGATTGAAACTAACCGTGGGATTGCAGCGCAAATTTTACGTCACAGAAGTTTCACATATCAAGAATTTTCCCAACGTTATGCCGATACAAATCTTTTGAGTGATAAAATACCTCTTCCAGAACTTCGTCGTCAAGATACTAAAAACCGTCAGAATTCTATTGATGATTTAGAAGAAGACAAAGTTTTTGTGATGAACAAGATGATTGAGGACTTGTTCAAGGATGCTCAACAGGTTTATAATTTTCTACTAAGTCAAGGTGTTGCTAAAGAATGCGCTCGTTTTGTGCTTCCTCTTGCAACTCCTACGCGTATTTATATGTCTGGATCTGTGCGTTCTTGGATACATTATATCAATCTTCGTTCTGCAAACGGAACTCAGAAAGAGCACATGGATATTGCAAATGAATGTAAGAAACTGTTTGTAGAACAGTTTCCTGTGGTATCTGAAGCACTTGAGTGGAATTAATGGATAAACCAATATTTTTATTTTGTCCAGGAGTAGCAAAATCTAGCACGACTTTGCTTGCAAACATACTTTTTCAAAATAAAGCATTTAATTTTGGATATTTTAAAGAATGTTTTTATTTAAATTTTGTTTTTTATGGTGAAAAAAATGTTCCAAAAACATTTGAAAAATTTTTGCCAAAGTACATGGAAAAAAAATCTAAATCTAAGTATTTGTATGCCGATTTTGATAATTTTTCTAAAAATCATACTATTGAAAACTATTGTAAGTATTACATAGATGTTTATAAACAAACTCAGTTTGTAGGTGGTGTATGTGATTTTTCTCAATCATATAATCTATTGCCAGAAAAATTTTTAAATGAAGTAAAACATGAGTTAGAAAAAGTTTTTGACGTAAAATGTATATTACTTTTTAGAGATCCTATAAAAAGGTTGTTTTCGTTTTCCAATATGATCTGTCCTGATGATGCAAATAATTTTTTCTTAGATAATATGCGGACAAATGATATTGAGTTTAGTTCAAATTATTATCAATATGTAATTGAAAAATTTGAAAATATTTTTCCTACCAAAGATATTTTTATTTCATCTATGGAAGAAATGTATTTAGAAAATTCATTTGAACTTTTAAAAATATTTTTAAATTTAGAAACACTAGAAACATCAAAAATAATAGAAACATCTAAAAATTCTGCGACATATAAACAAAAACTTTCCGAAGAAGAAATATCATTTGCTAAGAAAAAACTATATGGAAATTATGAATATTGGAAAAATAAATTTGGATCCCTCCCATCTGAATGGTATCAAGTAATATGAAAACATTATACCTAGGACCAACTTATGATCTTTCTCATATTGAAGGACTAAATGTGACCTATGAACAGGTTGCAAATCTTATCAGCAATAGAAATATTGTTGCAATGTATCAGGGTAGATCTGAAGCAGGACCAAGAGCATTGGGTAATCGATCTATTCTTTATGATCCAAGAGATCCTAATGGGAAAGATCATGTCAATACAATCAAAAAGCGCGAAGCATTTAGACCTTTTGCAGGAACAGTTCTCAAAGAATATGTTCATGAGTGGTTTGATATGGCAGGATTAGAAGAAAGCCCTTTCATGATGTATGCGGTTGATGCTCACATTGATGCTTGGGAACATATTCCTGCTATCCTTCATGTTGATAAAACTTGTAGGGTACAAACCGTAACTAAAGAACAGAACTTGCATTATTATAATTTGATTGAAGCATTTTATGGGTTGACAAAAGTTCCAATTCTATTCAATACATCATTCAATCTTGCAGGTGAACCACTTGTAGAGACACCAGAAGATGCTATGAAAAC
>Ga0172364_10000348_pt1 | contig 32299 bp, 24 predicted proteins | sample LakKivSesite10cm_FD_114545 | JGI IMG/M metagenome (GOLD analysis project Ga0172364, IMG submission 114545) | Sediment microbial communities from Lake Kivu, Rwanda - Sediment site 10cm | ecosystem: Environmental > Aquatic > Freshwater > Lake > Sediment | place: Rwanda: Western Province, Lake...
TGGCGAAGGCCGGGGTCAAGCCCCGCGGCATCGTCGTCATCGGCACGGTCAAGGGCGACCTCCACGACATCGGCAAGAACCTCGTGGCCATGATGCTCCGCGGCAACGGCTACAAGATCGTCGACCTGGGCGTCGACGTCGCCCCCGAGAAATATCTCGAGGCGGCCAAGGCGAATGGGGCCGGGGTCATCGCCCTGTCGGCCCTGCTGACGACGACGATGGTCCAGATGAAGGCCGTCATCGAGGCCGTCGAGAAGGCCGGCCTCGGGATCCCCGTCGTCATCGGCGGGGCGCCGGTCACCCGCGACTACGCCGACCAGATCCGGGCCCACGGCTATGCCCCCGACGCCGCTTCCGCCGTCGAGGAGATCGGCCGGCTCATCGCCGCCTGATGACCTCGCGCGAGCTGGTCGTCGCCACCCTCGAGTTCCGCAACCGCGGACGGGTGCCGCGCCAGCTCTGGACTCTGCCGTGGGCCGGCCTGAATTGGCCGGATGAGCTTCGCCGCATCCAAACGCGCTTTCCCGACGACATCGTGACCTGTCCGGCTTTTTTGCGGGAGCCGCTGCGGACGACCGGCCAAGAATACGAGCCGGGCCTTTTTGTGGACGAGTGGGGCTGCCGGTTCGAGAACAAGCAGGCCGGCATCATCGGCCAAGTCAAGGAGCCGGTCCTCCGGGACTGGCCCGAAGTCGGCGGCCTGGGCGTGCCGCGCGAGCGCCTGAGCGTCGATACGGGGGAGGTCGACCGCTTCTGCGCCGCGGCCGAGGCCTTCGTCCTGGGCAAGACCTGGTCACGGCCCTTCGAGCTCAGCCAATTCCTGAGGGGGCCGGAGGACCTTTACGTCGACCTGGCCGAGCGCCCCGAGGGTCTGGAGCGGCTCCTCCGGAAGATCCACGCCTTCTACGTGGAGGAGATGGAGCTCTGGGCCTCGACGGCGGTCGACGGGCTGGTCATCGCCGACGACTGGGGCGGCCAGAACGGGCTCCTAATCTCGCCGGCCCTGTGGCGGGAGCTGTTCAAGCCGCTCTACCGGGATTATGTCGAGATCGCCCACCGCCACGGCCAATATGCCTTCATGCATTCCGACGGAAATATCGAAGCCATCCTGCCCGACCTCATCGAGATCGGCCTCGACGCCCTGAACGCCCAGCTTTTCGCCATGGACGTCGACGGCATCGGCGAGCGGTTTGCGGGGAAGCTGACCTTCTGGGGCGAGGTCGACCGGCAGCACCTCCTGCCCTACGGCACGCCGGCCGACGTCCGGGCGGCCGTCCGCCGGGCCCGCCGGGCGCTCTGGCGGGAGGGCGGGGCCATCGCCCAGTGCGAGTTCGGCATCGGGGCCCGGCCCGAGAACGTGGCCGCGGTCTTCGAGGCCTGGGACGAGCCGGATTGACCGGGAATATGCTATAATCAAGAATTGGATCCGGGCCTTTCCGACGACAAGAGCCCGAGGAGGTTTTCATGAGCACCAAGAGATCCCTGATCCTGAGCGTGATCGCCCTGGCCGCGCTCGCCGTTCCGACGTTCGCCGCGGACGCGCCGATCCAGAGCCTCTGGACGGCGGCGCCCATCACCATCGACGGCGTCGCCCAGGAATGGGCCGACGCCCCGGCGGTATTCGACAAGGCCTCGGGCGCCCAGTACGCCCTCAAGAACGACGGCAAGGACCTCTATATCATCATGGTCCTGCGCCAGGAATCGACGATCCAATACACCGGCATGAAGATCCTCGCCTGCGCCGCGGCCGAGAAGAATCCGACAGCGGGCATCCTGTTCATTCAGAAAATGGTGACCGCGGACGAGCTCATCGCTTCCCTCGAAAAGAAGGGCCAGAAGCTGACCGAGGAGCAGAAGACCGAGATCCGCAAGAAGCCGACCCACCCGGTCTTCCTGGAGGAAGCCATCCTGCCGAAGGGCGCCCCCGCGCCGGCCGGCACGCCCGAGCCCGCCCAGTTCCGGTCTATCGAAAAGAACAGGGTCGGGATCTATGAGTTCAAGATCCCGCTCAGCCGGATCGCCGGCGCCGGCATTCAGCCCGGGGCCGACATCAAGCTCGGCTTCGAGTGGGGCGGCATGACCAAGGAGATCCGCAAGAACATCATGGCCGACCGCGCCGCCTCGGGCGCCGTGGCCCGTCAGGGCGAAGTGGCGATGAGCGTGAGCGATACCTCGGGCGAGGGCGGCGGCGGCGGCCCCGACTTCAGCTTCAACCGCGATCCGCGCTACAAGAAGCACGCTTTCAAGATCGACGTCAAATTAGCTGCCCAATAACGCGCCTACCCACCGACCGCAGCGAGCGTTAGCGAGCGGAGGGCAGAAGGACGGCGGAGAAACACGGAGCCGGCCGTCTGCGAAATATCCTAAAAAAGCGTTCTTTCTAGATTTCCATCAGGATCCCGCCCGAGCCCCGTCAAAACGGCCGCGAGGCCAGGTACGCCCCGAGGAAGGCCAGCAGGACCGCCAGGAGCTTCCAGCCCGTCAGCTTCTCCCGGAGAAAGACCGCGGCGATGATGACGATGAAGATCGTGTTGAGCTGGTTCAGAACGGCGGCGACGGAGGCCTTGGCGTATTTCATCCCGCCCATCCACAGGACGAGCGAGAAGTAGGAGCCAAAGAACGAGGCCGGAAGGAGGGCTTTCCAATTCCCCGGCTCGAAGAGCGGGGCGACGACAGCCCGCCGGTTGCGCAGGAACGGGACCAGGACGACGAGGGCCAGCCCGCCGCCGGCGAGCCGGACGAACGTGGACCAGAAGACCGACACCGAGCCGAGGACCGGCTTGACCATGACGATCCCGAAGGCGACAAAGAACATCGCCAGGATGCCGTAGAGGATGCCGAGGACGAGGTCCTTGCGGGCGATGTGCTCGATCTGGCCTTCCTTGGAGAGGGTCAGGACGGCCGAGACGACCAGGACCGCGCCGGCGAGCTGGACGAAGGTCAACCGTTCGCCGAGCATCACGAACGAGAGCGCGATGACGAAGGGGCTGTAAAAGCAGTCGACGATCGCGGTCAGACTGGCCCCGAGGCGGTTGAGGGCGTAGAAGAACAGCGTGTCGGAAACGGCGATGCCGAGCACTCCGCTCAGAAGAAGCAGGCCCGTGGTCGCGAAGGGCACGGCCGGGGCGAGCGGCTCGCCGAGGACGAGGAGGGTCGGCGCCATCAGGGCCAAGGCCAGGAGGGTCTTGGCCAGGTTGAGCCCGATCGGGTGGATGCGGCGGCCGCTGACCCGGAAGAGGATGACCGCCACGGCCCAGGCGAGCCCCGAGGACGCGGCCAGGATCTCGCCGAGCGAGCGGGAGGACGTGACGGGATCGGACATGGAAGTCACGTATAACAGAGACCTCGCGGCGCGTCAAACCGGGACCGGACCTGCCGCCCCTCGCCTTTAGGGGTGAGAAAGCCTCGCGATTTGTCACCCCCAGAATAGCCGGCCGCGGTGATGGACGAGTCCGGAAATCACCCCTAAATAGGAAGGAGGCAGGGCTGAGAAGCCCTGTTCGTTCAGGCCGACGAGACGGAGAGAGGACATGAAGAAAGCCACAGGCATCATCGGTTTGGCTCTGGCGGGCGCGTCGCTTCTGGTGACCGTCGCCTCGGCTTCGGCCGGGGCTTCAAATTCGGGGCCCTACGGCCATCGCCGGCGGGGCCGCCCGGATCATTCTTATGCGGTCCCCGAACCGTCCTCTTTGGCGCTGCTGGGGGCCGGGCTGTTGTCCCTTGGCCTTCTGGCGAAGCGGACACTCGGCAAGAAATCCTAGACGGCCACGCGCCGGCCCTACGGACGGTCCCGACCGTCGACGGGCTCCCTTTTGTTGACCATCTCCAGGACGGCGTGCTATAACCGCGCCTGAGGAGACGTGCGATGAGCCTGCCGAAAAGCACCCGGTCTTTCATCTTCGTCCTGGCCGTTCTGGCCCTGTCGGCCCTGCCGGCGGTCCGGCCGGCGGCGGCCGCCGCGGGGACGCCGCTCGAGTTCGATTCCTGCACCAGCATCCTCGTCGGCCGGCTGGCCTCGGTCGACGGCTCGACCATGACCTCCCATTCGTGCGATTCCGGCACGGACCGGACCTGGATGACCATCGTGCCGCGCATGACGCACAAGCCCGGCGAGACGGCCAAGGTCTATTACGAGCCGAAGCGGACGAAAGGCCCGAACGACCCCGACCGGCTGGAGACGGGCGAGATCCCGCAGGTCGCCGAGACCTATGCCTATCTCAATACGGCCTACCCGATCATGAACGAGCACCAGCTGGCGATCGGCGAGACGACGATCGGCAGCCGCCGCGAGCTCATGAGCGAGAACGGGATCATCGACGCTCCCGAGCTTTACCGGCTCGTCCTCGAGCGGGCCAAAACGGCGCGCGAGGCCATCCGCGTCGCCGACGAGCTGACCCGGGCCTACGGCTACAACGACTGGGGCGAATGCTTCACCTTCGCCGACCCGAAGGAGGTCTGGCATTTCGAGATCCACGGCCCGGGCAAGGGCAAGAAGGGGGCGGTGTGGGCGGCGGAGCGCGTCCCCGACGACGAGATCGGCGTCTCGGCCAACGCCGGCCGGATCCGCGAGATCGACCTCGGGAACCCCGACTTCTTCATGGCCTCGGCCAACGTCACGGCCCTGGCCGAAAAAATGGGCTTCTGGTCGAAGGCGAGCGGCAAGCCCTTCGAGTTCACCTACGCCTACGACCCGGATTCGCGGACGAGCCTCTACTGCCGGCGTCGTGAGTGGCGCGTCCTCAGCCTGCTCGCGCCGTCCCTCAAGCTCAATCCCGAGTCCGAGAACTATCCCTTCTCGGTCAAGCCGGACAAGAAGGTCACGGTCGCCGACCTCCTGGCCATCTTCCGCGACACCTACGGCGGCACCGAGTACGATATGACCCGGACCCTGACCGCCGTCAACCGCAAGGGAGAGACGGTCAAGAGCCCCGTCGCGACGCCGTTCATGAACGGCGACACCTTGGCCCTCTTTCGCCTCAAGCGCGAGCGCACGATCTGCTCGCCGGCCGCGACCTATCTCCAGATCACCCAGTCGCGCGACTGGCTGCCGGGGCCAATCGGCGGCATCGTCTGGCTCGGCTACGACAACCCGGCCACGACGCCCCACCTGCCGTTCTACATCGGCATCTCCCAGATGCCGGCTTCCTACATGATCGACGGCCGCTGGGCCTTCAGCCGGGACTGCGCCTGGTGGGCCTTCCGGACCGTCAGCCGCCTGGCCAATTTCCGTTATCAGGAGATCTCCAAGGACATCGAGGCCGTCTGGAAGCCGATCGAGGACCAGGCCTTTGCCGGCCAGGCCAAGTTCGAGGAGGAGGTCCTGGCCGTCTATCAGAAGGACCCCAAGAAGGCGGGGGAGATGTTGACAAAATATTCCCAAGAAATGGCCAGCAAGGCCGTGGCCGCCTACTGGAAGCTCGGCGGCGATCTCTGGCTCAAATACTCCGGGGCCTTCTGAGTTGACCGTCTTCGGCCTGCACGTCCTCGATTTCGCCATCGTCGTCGCCTTTGTCGCGTTCGTCCTCTGGCTCGGCTGGCGGGCCTCGCGGCGGACCAAGACGACCGAGGACTTCTATGTCGCCGGCCGCCGCCTGGGCAAGTTCTACCAGTTCTTTCTGAACCTCGGGACCTCGACCAACGCCGACCAGGCCATCGTCGTCTCCCGCGAGGTCTACCGCCAGGGCATCGGCGGGATGTGGATCCAATACCTCGTTCTCTTCCTGACCCCGTTCTACTGGTTCACGACGGCCTTCTTCCGCCGCGTCCGCCTGGTGACGATCGGCGACTTCTTCACGGAGCGGTTCAAGAGCCGGTTCCTGGGGGCCGCCTTCGCCGTCTTCACGCTGTTCATGGCCTTCCTCGGCAACGGCGTCGGCTACATGGTCGCGGCCAAGACGATGATGGCCCTGACCCCGAAGCCGGCCGTGAGATACACGGTCGCCGAGCGGCAGAGCGTCGATCTCTTCAACGAGTTCCGGGCCCTGCAGGCCAAGTCCGACAAGCAGGAGCTCGCCCCGGCCGAGGCCTCCCGCCTGGCCGAGCTCGGCGAGCGGCAGAAGAAGGGCGAGCTCAAGGCCTTCATCTCCTACACCGACTCGGTCTCGATCTATCTCGTCTACACCGTCATCGTGGCCATCTACACGATGATGGGCGGCTTTTTCGCCGCGGCCATCACCGACGTCATCCAGGGGATATTGCTGACGACCTTCTCGCTCATGCTCATCCCCATCGCCCTGCACCGCGTCGGCGGTTTCGCCGGCCTTCACGCCGCCGTGCCGGACTTCATGTTCAAGCTCTTCGGCTCGGCGGCGACGAGCGAGTACGCCTGGTACACCGTCCTGGCCATGGTCCTGGCGAACCTCGTCTCGATCATTGCCGTGGCCACCGGGATGCAGACGGCCGGCTCGGCGAAGAACGAGATGACGGCCCGCTTCGGCATGATCGGCGGCATGTTCTTCAAGCGCTTCGTCATGATCTTCTGGGCCCTGACCGGCCTGCTGGCCATCGCCCTCTATTCCGGGAAGCTCCATGACCCGGACCTCATCTGGGGCCACATGACGATGGACCTGCTCTTCCCGGGGGCGATCGGCCTGATGATGGCCGGCGTCCTGGCGGCCAAGATGTCGAGCCTCGCCGGATCGAGCGTCTCCTATTCGGCCCTGTTCATCCGCAACCTCTACCAGCCCTTCGTCCCCCCGAAGTCGGACCGCCACCTTCTCATTGTCGGGCGCGTCGCCATCGGCGTGACCCTGCTCGGCGGCGTCGGCGTGGCCCTCTTCATCGGCAACCTCCTCGACCTCTTCAAGTATTTCATCTCCCTCCCGGCCATCTTCGGCGCGGCGATCTGGCTCGGCTTCCTGTGGCGCCGGCTGACGAAAAGCGCCGTCATCGCCCAGGTCGTCATCTGCTTCGCCATCTACGCCTTCATCCCCAACGTCTTCCAATCGCTCGAATGGTCCAGGACGCACGCGGCCTTTCTCCGTGAGACGCGGGTCCAAACGGTCATGATCACGACCCAGGCCGTGCGGGAGGACGTCGAGGCGGGCCGGGCCGCGGCCGTCGGCGAGGTCATCCGCAAGGCCCACGTCAATCCGCCGGAGGGGATCTTCTACGAGAAGGTCGCCCTGACCGATCCCGGCAACCCGTCGTCGCCCAAGATCGGCATCGGCCGTTTCCATGCCGAGCTCTGGCTCCTCGGCGGACTCGGGATCGATTTCTCGGGCTTTTCGAAGGCCCAGCTGAGCGCGGTGCGCTTCGGCTTCGACGCCCTCTTCCCGTTCGTCCTCCTCTTCCTGCTCAGCGCTTTCACCCGACCGGCCGCCAAGGCCGACCTCGACCGCTTCTTCGCCCGGGTCCACACCCCGATCCAGCCCACACCGGAAGGGGAGGAGAGGGCGTTGCGGCATGCCGTCGAGCATTATGAGGAGATCGAGGCCCGCAAGCTCCGGCCGGGCTCGAGCTGGGAGATCATGAAGCCCAAGGCCGTCGACATCCTGGGCTTCGCCGGCTGCTGGGTTCTCGTCGGCGTGATCGTCCTCCTTCTCTGGGTCATGGTGAACATCCGGTGACCGATATCCGCGACCTGACGTTGGAGGAGCTCCGCGCCGAGCTCACCGCGATGGGGGAGAAGGCGTTTCGGGCGGGGCAGGTCTTTGATTGGCTTTACAAGAGGAGGGCGGCGAAGTTCGAGGGCTTCACGAGCCTGCCGAAGCCGCTCCGGGAGAAGCTCGCCGCCCGCTTCGGCCTCCATCCGGTCGCGCTCGCGGAGAAGCGGTCGTCGGCCGACGGCACGACGCGGTTCCTGTTCCGCCTGAGCGATGGCGCTCACGTGGAGTCGGTCCTCATCCCCGCCGGGCCGCGCCTGACCGTCTGCCTCTCGACCCAGGTCGGCTGCAAATTCGCCTGCGCCTTCTGCGCCAGCGGCCGCCACGGCTTCAAGCGGAACCTGGCCCCGTCCGAGATCCTCGGCCAGGTCCTTTTCCTCGAGCAGGCCCTCGGCCGGCCGCTCACGAACTACGTCTTCATGGGCATGGGCGAGCCGCTCGACAACTGGACGAACGTCGAGAAGGCCATCCGCATCATGAATGCGCCGGAGGGCCTGGCCATCGCCGCCCGCCGCATCACGGTCTCGACCGCGGGATTCGTCGAGGCCTTCCCGCGGCTCGAGGCGCTCGACCTCCAGATCAACGTCTCGATCTCGCTCCACGCCGCCACCGACCGCATGCGGGACCGGCTCATGCCCATCAACCGCCGTTTCCCGCTCGAGACGCTCATCGCCGCGGCCGAGCATTACGTCCGGTCCGGCGGCCGGATGCTGACCCTCGAATACATTCTCATCCGCGGCGTCAACGATGCCCTCGATGACGCCGACGGCCTGGCGGCGATCGCCCGCCGTCTCCGGGCCAAGGTCAACCTGATCGCCTACAGCCCCGTCGAGGGGACGGCCTTCGAGAGCCCGGCCGAAGCCGAGATCGACCGCTTCGAGCGCTGGCTCGAAGAGCGCAAGGTCGGCGTGACGGTGCGCCTCTCCAAAGGGGCGGACATCGCCGCGGCCTGCGGCCAGCTGGCCGGCCGTTTCCTGGAGAAAGGCGCCGACGCGGCCTCAAGGAGAAAGCCATGATCAAGTCCGTGACGGACCGGCGGCTCGTCCGCCCGCTCGCCTGGGCCGGGCTCCTGATCCTGTCGTTGACGATGGTCCCGGCCGCGCCGCTCCCGGCCTCGGGCCAGAGCCCTTCGGCGCCGGCCGCCTCCGCCCACCGCTTCTTCCCCAAGGCCGACCTGATGAAGATCGGCGTCTATTATTACCCCGAGCAATGGCCCGAGTCCGAATGGGCCCGCGATCTCGGCGAGATGTCCGAGATGGGCTTCGAATTCACTCATTTCGGCGAGTTCGCCTGGGCCTTCCTTGAGCCGTCGGACGGCCGCTTCGATCTCGCCTGGCTCGATCGGGCCGTCGATCTCGCGGCCAAGGCCGGGCTCAAGGTCATCCTGTGCACGCCGACGCCCTGCCCGCCCGCCTGGCTCGGCCAGAAGCACCCCGAGATCTATCGCGTCGGCGCCGACGGCCGGCGCCTGGAGCACGGCACCCGGGCCAACGGCTCGCTGGCGAACGATGTTTTTATCCGCTACACGAAGCGCATCGTCGTCGAGCTGGGGAAGCGCTACGGCCGGGACCCGCGCGTCTGGGGCTGGCAGCTCGACAACGAGCCGTACGGTCCGGCCGATTACAGCCCCGCTTCCCGCGAGAAGTTTCAAGCCTGGCTCGAGCGCAGGTACGGCACGATCGACAAGCTGAACGCGGCCTGGGGCGGCGCCTTCTGGAGCACCAAGTACGATGCGTTCGGCCAGGTGCTCATCCCCAATGAAGGCCTTTTCGGGGAGGACGCCCTGAGCCCGCACGCCGTTCTCGACTTCCACCGCTTCACCGCCGACACGCAGGCCGATTATCTCCACCTCCAATACGACATTCTGCGCGGCCTTGCCCGCCCCGAACAGTGGATCACGACCAACTACATGAACGTGACCGATTCGGCCGATCCGCGGCGGACGGACCGGCTCGATTTCATCTCCTTCACGATGTACCCCGTGCGCGGCGAGAGGAACCTCGGCGAGCTCGGCTTCCGGCTCGGCAACCCGTATCGCCTGGCCATGGCCGTCGATTATTTCCGCTCCTTCAAGGGGGTCACCGGGGTCATGGAGCTTCAGCCCGGACAGGTCAACTGGGCCCCCATCAATCCGCAGCCGGAGCCGGGGGCGGTGCGGATGTGGCTCTGGCACGCGTTCGGGGGGGGCCTGTCGTTCGCCTGCACCTACCGCTTCCGGCAGCCGCTCTACGGGAGCGAGCTCTATCATGCCGGCATCGTCGGCCCCGACGGCGTCACGCCCTCGCGCGGCGGTCTCGAGTTCGCCCGCGTCATCCGGGAGATGAAGGAGCTGCGCCGGGTCTACGATCCGGCGGCCCGCCTGCCGGAGCGGCTGGCCGCCCGGCGCACCGCATTCCTCTGGAGCCACGACGTCCTCTGGGACCTCGAGACCCACAAGCAGACAGCGCTCTGGAACACTTGGGACCATCGCTTCAAGGTCATGGCCGCGATCAAGGCCGCCGGCGCGCCGCTCGATTATGTCGGCGAGGCCGACGACTTCGGCGCCTATCCCTTCCTCGTCGCTCCGGCCTATCAGCTCGTCGACGAGGACCTCATCGCCAAATGGACCCGCTACGTCGAGAACGGCGGACATCTCGTCCTGACCTGCCGGACTGGCCAGAAGACCAAGAGCGGCCAGCTGCCGGAGAAGCCCTGGGCCGGGCTCATCGCCCCGCTCATCGGCGCCGAAGTCGAGCTCTTCGATTGTCTCCCCGGCGGCGATCAAGGAAAAGTCAACTTGGCAGGGAAGGGGTACGCCTGGAACGTCTGGGCCGACGTCCTCAAGCCCGCGGGCGGGACCGAAACGCTGGCCGTCTATGCCGACCAGTTCTACGCCGGCCAGGCGGCCGTGACGACGCGCCGGCTCGGCCGCGGCACGGTGACCTACGTCGGCGCCGCTTCGATCGACGGGTCGCTCGAGCGGGAGGTCCTGCGGCGGGTCTACGAACGCGCCGGGGCGTCGCCGGCGTCCTATCCGCCCGGCGTCTACGTCGAGTGGCGGGACGGCTTCTTTGTCGCCGTCAATTATTCGTCGCGGCCGTACACCGTGCCGCTCGAGGCCGGGGCCCGCATCCTCCTGGGGGGCAATCCTCTTCGTCCCGCCGACGTTCTCATCTGGCGCTGATCCGAACGGACCCCTTCTGCAGCCGTCCCGGCTTGTGAACGGCCCGGATCAGAGCGTCACGATCGAGGGCCGGCGCCGGTCGAGGACGGCCAGGGTCTCGATGTGCGGTGTGTGGGGGAAGAAATCGTAGCTGCGCACGTCGATGAGGTCGTACGCCTTGAGGAAGCCCTTGAGGTCCCGGACGAGCGTCGTCGGGTTGCAAGACAGGTAGACGATCCGCGGCACCGGGTCCTGGACGAGCTCGTCGACGGTGCCCGGAAAGACGCCCCGCCGCGGCGGGTCCAGGATGACGACCGCCGGGGCCCTCTCCAGGATCTCCGGCAGCCACTCCTCGGCCGTGCCCTCGCAAACGGCGAAATTCCCGATGCCGTTGATCTCCAGGTTTTTTTTCAGGAAGGCGATGTTGCCCGCTTCGGGCTCGACGCCGAACACCTCGCGGGCCCTCTTCGCCAGGAACAGGCCGAACGTCCCCAGCCCGCAGTAGAGGTCGGCGATGACGGCGTCGTGGGTCAGCCCCGCCGCCACGGCGACGTCGGCAAAGACGGCGTCGAGGATCCCGAGGTTCGCCTGGAAGAAGGAGCGCGCCCCGACGCGGAACGTCAGCCCCCCGGCCTTTTCTTCGATAAAGTCGCGCCCAAAGAGCTTCTCGTCCCGGAACCGGCCGTTCTCGCCGATCGCGGCCACCGCCCCGGCCAGCCGATATGTTTTCCGGAAGGCTTTCAGCGCCTCGGTGACCGTGTCCTTCTCCGCGCCCGACGAAAGCTCGCAGAGGACAAGCGAGTCGCCGGTCCACCGGCTCGTCTTGATCTCGATCCCCTCGACCGTGGACAAGGCCCCGCCGTTGATGGCCTCCAAAAGCGCGGCCATGAGATCGTTGACCGCGTCGCTCACGAGGTGGCACCGGTCGACGGCGACGAACGCCTCCTGTTCGTGCGGCTGGTGATAGACGAACTCGGCCTTCCCGTTCTGCCGCAGGACCCTCAGCCCGATCTTGTTCCGGTAACCCCACACCTCCGGCGAGGCGATCATCTTGAAGTCCGGCAGGCGGAGCCTCAGCTCCCTCGCCAGGATCTCCGCGACCTGGGTCCTCTTGATCTCGACCTCGAGGCCGTAATCCATGTCCTGGTAGGGCGAGCAGGCGAGAAAATGGCCGCAGCGCGGCTCGACCCGGGCCGGCGAGGGCTCGAGGATCCGGACCGTCCGGGCCTCGGCATAGCTCCGGCGGTCCTTGAGGATCTCGACCTCCACGGTCTCCCCCGGCAGCCCCCGGTCCGTGAAGACGACCTTGCCGGCGAGCAGTCCGAGACGGCGTCCGGGATAGACGATCTTCTCGATCTGTATGACCATGACGACCGGCGTCCTGCGCCGCTCCCTATCTCGACGGGAACGAGCCGTATTCCTTGAGGTCGACGCGCCCGCCTTTGGCGCTCCAGGCGAAGCCCATCTCCGACGGCAGCGTCCAGGCGTCGTAACATGCGGCCAGGGCCTCGTCGAGGCCGGCCACGATCCGCCGGCGCGCGCCGGGGGTTTCCGTCGCCGCCAGGCGGCGCGACCCCGGCCCTTCGACCCTGCGGACGAGCTCGGCCGGGAACTCCCGGATCTCGGGCATGGAGTCCTGGATGCCGTTCATGCACAGGGTCTGGCTGGCCGCCGCCTCGAGGCCGCAGAGCGGCCGCTGCGCCTCGTCGCCGACGGCGGCGATCGACCGCCAGAGCTTGTTCATCGGCTCGTCGTCCGGGACCCCGTAGTCCTTGCGCGTGCCGTCGGGGAACTCGGCCCACAGGCCCGAGGTCCGGCTGTCGCAGCGGACGACGGCCTTCGCGAACTCGTAGTGGACGACCGGCCCCCGGTCCTCTTCCGGAACGTGGCTGACGAGGAAGAGGATCTCGACACCCTCTTCGGTCCTGATGCGGGCCGCCGCCGTGTCGAAGTTCTCGATGGCATTGGCCCGGTAGAGCTCGGCCTCGACTTCGGCCGGCCGGGCGCTCGTGCCGGTCTCCCGCCCAAGGACGTAGAACATGTTGTGGAGGTCGTGGGCCATCGCGTTCTGGACCGGGCTGTCGAGGACCCAGGCGCCCTCGGCGTCCCGCTTCCGGCCGGCCCAATCGTTCCGGGCATAATAGCCTTCGTCCCGGGGCCAGAGGTAAAGGCACTTGAACCGCCGGGGCGCGCCGAAGAGCCCGGCCCGAATATCGGCCTTGAGGGCCTGCACGGCCGGGCTGAACGACCACTGGTAGCCGACCGCCACCCAGCGGGACGACGCCTTCTCCGCCTCGATGGCCGCCCGGACCTCCTGAATGGTGCCGGCGGCCGGCTTCTCGCAGAGCACGTGGCTGCCTTTGGCCAGCGCGGCCGTCGTCTGCGTCATGTGCATCTGGATCGGGGAGGAGAGGACGGCCAGATCCGCCTGGCGGTTCCGGTAGAAATCCTGGAGGCTGACGAAGCAGGGCACGCCCATGGCCCGCATCTCGACGTACTGCTTGCAGCGGTTGGGCTGGGGATCGACCGCGCCCGTGATGCGGAAGAGGCCCTCGTCCTTGCGGGCAAGCAGGGCCTCGAGATAAACGGCGCCCATGCCTCCGACCCCGACCATGACCAGCGATACGGGCTCTGCCATCATCGGCTCCTCGAAATCAATACTGACACAGTTTGGAGTGCTCGTCCAGCAGGGCCATGAAGTTCTCGTAGCGCGTGCCCACGGCGACGCTGTGGCTCGAGCCGAGGATGAACCGGCCGCCCGGCTTGGCGCAGGCCATGGCCCTGCGGACGTCGGCCCGGACGTCCTCCGGCGCGCCGCCGACGAGGTGCTCGACGGCGACGCCGCCCCAAAGCGTCAGCCGGCTGCCATAGTCCCTTTTCAGGCGGCAGAGGTCCATGCCCGCCGTGGGCTGGATGGACTGGTAGGCGTCGAAGCCGATCTCGAGGAAGTAGTCGAGGAGCAGGTTGACGTTACCGCAGCAGTGCTTGAGGATCTTCTTGCCGTGCCGGAGCTTGACGTTCCGGGCCCGCTCCTTGTTGGCCTCGAGGAAGAAGTCCTTAAACATGGCCGGCCCGATGAGCGGACCGGTCTTGAAGCCCAGGTCCTCGGCCCACATCACCGCGTCCGAATCGGGGTGGATGAAGGCCGCGTCGGCCTCGTTCTGGCGCGGGACCAGGGCCCGGGTGGCGGCGCGGACGGCCTCGGGATTGGCGGCCAGCTCGAGGAGCCCGCGCTCCATGCCGCCGAGAAGGACGATTCCGATCGAACCGCCCGACGGCCCGCAGATGTACTTCTCCGCCTTGAACGTCTGGATGACCGTGTCCAGGATCTTCCAGGAGCGCTCGTCCGGGCGGGACGGCGGCGCCGCGCCGGCCTCGAATTCGGCCGCGGTGAAGACCCTGGCCTCGAGAACGGGATCGCGGACGCAGGTGATGTCCTGGGTCGCTTCGGACAGCTTGAAGACCCGGCCCCGGCGGTCTTCCCAGGTCGTGGCGTCGATCCGGCGGGGCGGCGGATCGCCGGTCTCCGGCGGCATCTCCCAGGTGGCCATGGGGAAGGTCACGATGTCGAGGGGAAGCTTCCGCTGGAGGGCGATGTGGTCCTCGAGCCAGCTCTGGGCGACCTCGTCGCGGCGGCCTTCCCAGAAGGCGATCTGTGACTTGGCCTTGGCCCGGAGATAGGTCTCGTGGCCGAGCAGCCGCTCGACCGTGTCGAAATCGACCGCGAACTCGGCGTAAGGGACGCGGTCGGGGATGCGGCCCTCGAGCGCGGCGGCAACCCTTTCCTTGGAGGTCATCGCTTCTTGATCCGCCGTTCGAGGAGATCGGTCTCGACGAAGGCCTTCTTTTGCCGGAGATAGCGGAGGGTCTTGATCTCGAAACCCTTGAGGCGGAGGGGGGCGCGGGCCCCGAGGGCCGGGAGCTTGACGACGGCGCGGCGGGGCCGGCCCGTCGGCTCGAAAAGCCGGATGATGATGTCCTCGCCGTCCTCGGACTTCTTGAAGGCCGTGACCTCGACCGCGGCCCCGTCCACGGCGACGCCCGCCCCCGCCGGCTTGCCGCCGCCCGGAGGGCAATAGGCCAGAACGTAGGGCTCCTCGTTGTGGGCCAGGGCCTCGCGGCCGACGGCGGCCAGCCGTTCGGCGGGCGGTCCGCCGTTGAGCCAGAAGCGGACGGTGCGCTCGCCGATGTCCTGGCGCGGGATGAACCGCTCCTGCGACACGGCCAGCCGGTCTTCCCAGGTGTCGGCGGCATAGGCCGGCGAACGCAGCACCGACAGCCGCAGGTCCATGCCGTCCCAGTCCGAACCGTAGGTGCCGTCATTGATGACGGTCATGGCCGCGCCCTCCGCTTCCGAGACGAGGGCCAGCCATTTCTGGGCCACGGCCTCGTCGCCGTTCGAGGGGAGCTCGTCGGCGCCGTAGGCGACCTCGCCCGTGAACCGGGCCGCGCCGAATCGCGGCCGCAGGCCGAGCTTGAGCATCGTGTCGCGCTCGAGCCAGAGAACGCGGGCGTCGATCTCGATCTCCGCGCCCCGCTTCGGGATCTTGTAGCGGAGGACCAGCCGCGAATCGCCGTAGGCCAGGATGGCCTCGACCACGGCCCGGACCCGGCCGTCCTCGATGACACGGACGGGAGGGAGGGCGCCCTCGCGGAGGCCGCAGTGCCGGGCCGCCTGTTCCGGCGTGGCCGGGGCGAAACGCCCGACCACGGCCCGGAAGCTCCGGACCTTCATGCCCCAAGGATCGGCATTGTCGCGCACGACGAGCGGGGCGAAGGCTTCCGGCTCGAGGAGGTCGAGCCCGCCCGGCCGATAGACGTCGAGCAGGCCGGTCCCGGCGTTGACGGCCGCGGCGAGGTCCGGCGTCGTCACGGCGATGAGCCCGTCCTTGAACTCGGCCGGCGTCCCGTTCCCCGGTGACGACGCCTTCTCGAGCCGGCACGAGAACCGGTTGAGGCGCCCCGGCGCGAGGGCGGCCTCGAAGACGACCCGTTTCCGCCATTCAAGGCTGAGGTTGCTCTCCTCCTTCTCGGATTGGGCGGGCAGCCGGCGGCCTTTCGACGTGATCCGCGGCTCCCAACGGGTCTTCTCGAAGTTCGGCTCCAGCGGCTCGAACTCGCATTCGACGAGTGCCCGGACGCGGTGGGCGTGGGGATTGAAGACGAAGATCGGGATCTCGCCGGGCGCGGCCTTGGGTTCGCCCGCCGCCATGGCGAAAAAGGCCCGGGCCTTGAGCCGGGAGAGCGTCTCCAGCCCGTGGCCGATCGTCCGCAGGCCCCCGTCCTCTCCGGCCGGGATGGACGACCCGGGCAGGATGTCGTGGAACTCGACAAAGGCCAGGTCGCGCATCGCCTCTTTGATATCGTCCTGCGGATAGGGCATGAGGCCCTGAAGCCAGGCCGTGGTCGCCATCTTCTCGGTCGAGTAGAGCTCGTTCTCGAGCCGGCGGTGGCCCTTTTTGATCCGGGACATCGAGGTGTAGCAGCCGACGGCCCAGGGATTGAGGTCCTTGGCCCGGCGCGGCAGGTCGGCGCGGCGCCGGCCGAGCTCTTCGAAGTAGGCGTCGGGCGTCGAATGGATGAGCTCGAGGTCGGGGCGGGCCTTGGCCAGGTCGGCCAGATCGTCGAGATCCCTCCGTGAGGGCCCGCCGCCGTGGTTGCCGATGCCCCAGAGATGGATGAGCGGTTCGCCCTCGGGATGCTCGGCCAGCCAGCTCTTGAGCCGTTCCCCCTCCCCGCCGCCGGTCGAACAGTAATGGGCCGAGGCCCGGTTGGCCAGGACCTCGGAGCCGTCGTAGCCGACCCAGACGAACGCGTCGCTCGGGAGCGGGCACTCGCGCTGACCCGGGCGGCAGCAGAGATAGGCGGTGTAGCCGCACTTGGCCAGGATCTGGACGAGGCCGCGGGTGTGGCCGAAGGGATCGAGGTTGACGGCCGTCCGCGGCTCGACGCCGAACTTCTCCGAGAAATAGCGCCGGCCGAGAAGGGCCTGGCGGACGAACGACTCGCCGCTCGGCATGTTGCAGTCCGGCTGGACGAACCAGCCGCCCATGATGTGCCACTTCCCGGCCCGGACGAGCTTCCGGATGCGGCGGAAAAGCCGGGGCTCGTGGGTTTCGACCCATTGGTATAGCACCGCCTCGTTGTGGCAGAAAACATAGCCGGGGCGCGTTTCGCAGAACTCGGCGGCCTGGCGGAAGGTCGAAAGCGCCTCGCCGGCCCCTTCCTGCCATTCCCAGAGCCAGACCGGATCGAGGTGGGCGTTCGAGACGAGGTGGATCCTGCGTGGGGGCATTAGCGGTCCTTTCTCAGCCTGAATTATTCATAAAACGCCCCTTTTTCTCCATCTCTTATTTTACGGGCGTTTTACCCTCCGGGCAAACCGATCCGGCCCCATTTGCTTCGTTCTCGGGGATTCGCAGTACCAAAGAGTACAGCTTCACCCCTCGGGCCTCGCATCTGGAGCCGCCTCGGTTCGTGCATAATCCAGGCTGGGGATCACGGCGCGGACGGCGAGCCGCTCGAAGGGGCGGTTGAGCTCGACCCCCAGGCCATAGCGATGATAGGGGATCTTCCGACGGCCGATCCGGAAGCCGGGCTCTTCGCCCCGCCGGGCGCGCCGGATGTCGAGCTCGAGACGTCCGCCGCGGAGAGCGAGATCGGCCTCCATGCGGTTGACGCCGGGGACGAGCTTGGGACTGAGGCGCAGGGCGCTTTCCCCCGGCCTTACGCCGAGCATGTGATGAACGAACAGGAAGATCAGCTCGGCCCACGTCCAGGGGATGATCCCGACCTGGGGATAGGGCGGGACCGGCCTCGGCCCATAGAACTCGAACCAGGAGGCGGCGGGCGCTCCGGGCAGCCGGCCGAGCCAGTCGAGGACGCGCCGCGTTTTGGCCGGGTCGCCGGCCTCGAGCGCGGCCCGGGCGACGAAGAGCGACGCGAACGGCCAGGGGCCCGGCGAGTCGGCCTCCGAGGTCACGTTGTAGCGGCCGTAGCCGCCTCCCGTCCAGCTCTGGTCCCAGAGCGTTTCCATCGAATCGAGGGTCCTTCCGGCCAGCCGGCTGCCGGGATCGACGAGCTCCCAGGCGACGGGGAGAACGGCGGCGGTGTCGGGGTCGAGGAGATGGCGCCCGGGACGGAAGAGCGGGGCCTCGCGGGGCAGAGTGGAGCGCGGGTCGGGACGGACCTCCCGCTGGACCCGGCCGTCGAGCCCCCGGCGCTTGATGAACACGCCGCGGTCGACGAGCGAGAAACGCGGGTCCTTGAGCATGGCCCGCCGGAGGTCCAGGCCCGCTTCGGTCCATTCGACGGCCTCGAGGCTCCGCCCGAAGCGGCCGGCCATCCGTCCCGCGGCCAAAAGCCCCTTGGCCACGAACAGCTGGTGGGCGAGCTCCATGCCGGGCCGGATGCCGTAGATGTCGTGACGCTCCCAGAACTCGCGCCGGTTGACGATGAGGCCCGACGGGCGGTGGCGGAACTCGGGCCGGCGGGGGAAGGCGGCGAGCCTCTCGATCACGCCCCAGTTCCGCCGGATGAGGCCCTCGTCGCCGGTCCAATCGAGATAGGACTCGAGGGCGAAGAGCAGGACGCCGTTCTGGTCGACCTCGCTCTCCTCGAGCGGCCGCTGGCGCGACGAGTCCATGGTCGCGCCCTCGTCGCTGACGAAATCGCGGAGCAGGCGGGCGAAGATCGTCCCGGCCGTCCCCGGCTGGCCGGACATGGCCAGGGCCAGGGCGTTGAGGGATTGGTCGCGGACCCATTCCAGGTTGTACTGCCAGACGCTGCCGTCGAGCCGGCCCGAGGCTCCGACCGCGGCCCGGAGCTGGGACTTGGCGGCTTCGAAAAACCGGTCAAGCACGGGATCATGGAACCGGCATTGGGCGGTTCCCCGCCAATAGGACGCGGCCGGCGGCTCGATGTCCTTCCCACGCTCGGCGGCGGCGCGAACGTTGGCCCGGATCCGGCCGCCGGACCGGACGATCCGGTATTCGAAAAGCGCAGCCGCCGCCCCGCGCCGCAGAAAGAGCTCCGTTTCGACCGTTTTCGCCAGGAGGCCCGTCTTCAGGCGGATCCTGGACGGCCCGGCGGCCGTCCGCGTCACCGCGACCCGGCGCAGCAGCCGGGCGGCGTCCATGTCGGGGCAGGACCAACGTTCGTGAACGCAGTAGGGACCGCCCCGCCAGACGACCTCGACGCAGGGGATGGCCGAGCCGCGCCGCCACGCGGCCTTGACCTCGCCGGGCCGGGGACGGAAAGTCCCGATCCGGTCCTCGACGGTCAAGGCCGTCGCTTCGAGGCCGCGATCCGGGTCGAAGCTGAGAGCCGCCCGCTTGGGCCCGAGGCGCTCGGGGTCCATGAGGAGCAGGCCCGCCGGCGTGGCGCCGCCGGCCGGGGCGATCTGAATGGCGGCCTGGATGCGGCCGTTGCCCAGAAAGAAATAGGCGGCGCCGGGAAGAGTGGTCTTGACGTCCGCCGGCCCGCGGCGGGGATCGTCGGCGTAGAAATGCTCCCGGGTCTCCATGCGCAGGGATTATAGAGATTCAACCGGCCCGAAAGCAACCGGCCGGCGCCTGCGGCGGTTTCAGGCGCGGGTGGGGCCCCGGAGCAGCCGGGCCGGCAGCATGATCACGGCCTTGAAGAGCTCGAAGACGGCCGTGACCGTGAGGCCGATGAGCCGGAAGGGGAGAAGCAGGAGCCAGACGATGGGATAGAGCACAAGGGCCAGCAACGCCAGGGGCCAGCAGAGCACGAAAAGGATGAGCCAAAGCAGGATTTTCATCGCGCGTCTCCTCTCGTTATTATACGTGACGCAGGGGCCGGAAGTTCGGTAGAATGGTCGGGAAAGGAGCCGCCGATGACATCCTCCCGACGCAACCTCAACCGTAGGGATTTCCTGTCCCGGACGCTTTCCGGCGCCGGGGCCGTCACGCTTTGGAGCTGCGCCAAGAAGCCCGGGGCCGAGACGGCCTCCTCTTCGGGCCCGGCGCCGGCCGAGCGGCCGCTCATGACCCGGACCCTCGGCAAGACCGGGATCGTCCTGCCGGTCGTCAACATGGGGGTGATGAACGCCGATAATCCCGAGCTCGTCCGGCGCGCCTATGAGCTCGGCATGCGCCATTTCGACACGGCGGCCGGCTACTGGCGCGGCAAGAACGAGGAGATGATCGGCACCGTGCTCCAGGACCTGGGGGCCCGCTCCCGGACGATCATCGCCACCAAGGTGAACATCCCGCCGGCCCAGAGGGAAACCCTGTCGGCCGCGGAGCTCAAGGCCGCCTTCCTCAAGGTCTTCGAAGGCAGCCTCCGGCGCCTGAAGACCGACTATGTCGATATCCTCTATCTTCACGACGTCAGCCGTGTCGAGGATGTCACCCGGCCCGGATTCCTCGAGGCCCTGGCCTCGCTCAAGGACCAGAAGAAAACCCGCTTCGTCGGCTTCTCGTGCCACCAGAACATGGCGGCGTGCATCGGCCAAGCCCTGACCGGGGACCTCTATGACGTCCTGCTCATCGCCTACAACTATGCGCTCCAGGATGACGAGCCGCTCAAGACGTCCATGGCGGCCGCGACGGCCAAGGGGATCGGCCTCGTCGCCATGAAGACCCAATGCATGCAATCCTGGTACCGCGACGAGCTCCCGGCCGACCAGCAGGCCTTCTACGGCGGCTCGATCGTCCAGACGGCCGTCCTCAAGTGGGCCCTGCACAATCCGAACCTCGCCTGCGCCGTGCCCGGCTTCACGACCTTCCGGGAGCTCGAGGAGGACATCTCGGTCGCCCGCGATCTGACCCTCAACGACGAGGAGAGGAGATTTCTGGCCGACCGGCAGATCCGGCTGGCCATGGCCCACTGCGTCCAGTGCGGCGCCTGCCGCGGTACCTGCCCGTCGGGGGTCGAGACGCCGGCGCTCATGCGGGCCCACATGTATCTGCGCTATCCCAACGTCTTCCAGGCCCGGGACACGCTGGCCGGCCTGCCGGCCGGACGGGGGCTCGACGCGTGCCTGACCTGCGCCGCCTGCGTCGCCCGCTGCCGCGGGCGGATCGATATCGGACGCCGCGTCGAGCTCCTCAAAACCCATTTCGCCTAGGCTGGGGGTGACGCCGTGGTCCTCGTCAGCGGAATCGCCGTCGTCGATCTGATCGCGAGCGGCCTCGTCCGGATCGCCGAGCCCGGGGAGCTCCGCTTCTGCGCGGTGCGTCCGACGATCGGCGGCCACGCCTGCAACGTGTCGGTGGACCTCGTCCGGCTCGGCTTGAAACCGTCGCAGCTGCGGGCCGTTTTCCCGGTCGGCCGGGACGTTTTCGGTGATTTCGTGGCCGGCCGCCTCGCCGCCCGGGGCGTGAAGGCCGTTCCTGTTCTCGCCCGCGAGGCGGCGACCTCGCTCGATCTCATCCTGGTGGCCCGCGGCGAGGACCGGCGCTATCACGTCGATCCGGGGGCGAACCTGGAGATGACCGCGGCCCCGGTCATGGCCCTGCTCCGGAAGGAACGGCCCCGCATCTTCTACACGGGCGGCGCCGGCCTTCTCGGCGGCTACGATCGCGGACTTGCCGCGGTCCTGCGCCAGGCCCGCGCGCTCGGGGCCCTGACATTCGTCGACGCCGTCAGCCCGTACGGCGGGAGCTGGGCCTTTCTGCGCCGGGCGCTGCCCTTCACCGACATCTTCCACTGCAACGCCGATGAGGCGCTCTCGCTCGTCGGCCTCCGCGACGCCGCCCGGGCGGCCGAGGCGATCCGCCGGCTCGGCGTCCGCCATGTCCTGGTGACCTTGGGCGGCCGGGGCGCCGTCGCTGCCGTGGCCGGGGGCCTCCTCCGGATCCCGGCCTTCAGGATCAAGGTCGTGGACCCGACCGGCGCCGGGGACGCCTTTTCGGCCGGGATCATCCTGAAGACCTACGAGCGGCTGCGCCGCGGCCGGACGGCGGACGGTCTCACCGCGGACGAATGGGGGGAGATCCTTCTTTACGCCTCGGCCTGCGGCGCGGTCTGCGCGACCGGCGTCGGGACGACGACGGCGGTCCGGGCCAGGGCCGTCGAAGCTCTGATGAAAGCCCGGGGGGAAAAGGCGGGCCGTCCGTCCGTGAGGCCGCGAGACCCCGAGATCAAGCCGCGGCAAAGGCGTCGCGGGCCTCCCGGAGGGCGATGACGTTGGCCGGGTCGCAGTCGTAAGCGACGACGCCGCAGCCGAACAGCCAGCCCGGTCTTCCCGAGATCAGGCCGAGGATCCGCCTGGCCTCGCGCCGGATCTCCTCCGGACGGCCCCTGTGGACGAGCCTGGCGTCGACGCTGGCCCGGGCCGCCCGCCGTTCCTCCGCGCATCTCTTGATGAACAGGCCGAGGTCCGCCCCGGCGTCGCACAGAAGCTGGCCGGCGCCGGTCGCGAGGAGGTCCCCGAGGATCGGCGTCGTGTCGCCGCCGATGATGAGGGGCAAGGTCCTGGCGCCGGCCCGGCGCAGCTCCGGGACGACGATGTCGCGATAGACCGGAGCGACGAAGTCGCGGAAAACGCGGGGCGAGGCCGCGGCGGGGGAAGCCTTGGAATCGAACAGCGCCGGCTCGACGCCCTTCCCCAGGAAGGCCGTCCCGAAATCGACGGCCACGCGGGCGGCGAAGGCCATGAGCTCGCGGACGAAGGCCGGCGCCTCGACCGTGGCGACGAGGACCTCTTCTGTCCCGGCCAGGGCGCAGGCCAGCGAGAACGGCCCGGTCACGGCGCCGCGGATGACGAGCTCGCCTCCTTTCTTCCGCTGCATCTCGGCGGCGGCTTCAAGGAAGAGTGGCATCCGGCCGTCCCGCCCGGGGTCCGGCCGCCGCAGCCGGCCGAGGTCCCGGGGGACGCGGAGGAGAGGGCCGGCCACGGCCGGCACGCCGGCGTCTTTCCCGAAATAGCGGACCGACGCGCCCGCGGCCTCCGCCTCGACATTATAGACGTCGATCCCCACCGTCAGGACGTCGGCGTCGTAGACCACAAGCTCCTTCTCCAGGGCTTCGAGGAGGAGATCCGGGCTGCGGCAGACGTCCGAGGGCGACCGGCCGATCAGGCGGGCCTTGTGCTCGTAGACGGCGGGGACAAAGGGGATCCTGTCGACGGGTTCGCAGGCGGAGGCCCGCTCGACCCGCTCGCGCTTGGTCATCGGCGCCTAGAAGAAGACCGAGGACAGGGTGTAGATGGCGAAGCCGATCAGGGCCAGGCCCAGATAATAGAGGATCTTGCGGAAGGTGTTCTGGTGGATCCGGGTCTGGTGGTAGCAGACGAAGCGGACCATGCCGAAATACCAGGCGAACGAGCTCAGCCCGACGACAACGGCGAAGGCGACCGCGTTCCAGGTGCCGTAGCGGACGAGATTGCTGCCGAGCAGGTTGTGGCCCGTCACGACGCCCGCCACGAAGATCCAGAACATATAGAGCGTCGGGTTGGTGACGTAGAGGAGGATCACGCCGAGGATCGGCTTGGGAGAGGCCGAGGGGACCTCGTCGCGGTCCTGCGGGATCTCGAACGTCTTCGCGTCCTGGATCAGCTTGCGGGCCAGGAGAAGGATGATGAGGGCGGCGATGACCTTGAGAACGGCCATGGCGTAGGGCGGCAGGTTCAGCTTGATCTGGAAGAAGCCGGCCAGGGCGATGAAGCAGAAGACCGCGTCGAGGAAGGCGGCCGTCAGGCCGGCGAGGAGGCCGTGTACGAAATCGCGCTTGAGGGCCTGGGAGGCGACGAAGAAATTGATGGGCCCGAGCGGGACGGAGGCGAGCAGGCCGAAGAAGATGCCAAGAAGAACGAACATGGCGACGAAAAATCTATACCAAAAACCCCGGAGCCGTCAATCCGAAAGCAGGGAACGGCCGACGACAGAAGGTGTACGGAGGCTGATGACAAAGGCGCGGGAACGGGCCCCCCGTCACATCTTGGCGATCGAGGCCGCCTCGTCGGCGCCTTCCTCCTCGGATTCGAGCTCGATGCCGAGGAGCTTGGCCGTGCCTTCGTAGACCATCTTCAGGGACTTCTTGGACTCCTGAAGCTCGGCCAGGCGCTTGCGGACCTTCTGGAGCTCCTTCTCGACTTCCTCGTCAAGATGCTCCAGCTGGTGCTTCACCTCGGCCATGGTCTTCTTGTAAAGATCCTCTTGCTCTTTGCTGAGACCCATTTGCGTCTCCTTTATGTCTCACTTGGCCGGGTTCGCTTCGGCCTTGAATACGATCACAAAAGGCTTCCAGACCTTGACGGCGACGCCGTTCTTAAGGGCCGGCTGGAATTTCCATTTCCGGACGGCGGTCTCGGCGGCCTTGGCCAGCCCCTTGTCGTCCTGGATGCCTTTGAGGATGGAGGTGTCGATGACGTTGCCCTTCTCGTCGACGAGGGCGTTGACGGTGATGCTGCCTTCCCGGCCGATCCTCTGGGCCGCCTGCGGGTAAATGGGGTCGGTCCTCTTGATGAGCCGCGGCTGCTCGGTCACCGTGGCGAGCTCGACGAGGTCGCCGGTGCTGGCCGCGGCGGCGGGAGGAGCGGCGGCCGGGGCCGCGGCGGGAGCGGTTCCGGCGTCGGTCGTCGAGACCGTCTCGGTGGCCGCGTTCTGCGGCGGGTTGCCTTCGGTCTTGACGGCGGGCGGGGAGGCCTCTTCGGTCTTGGGCGTGGCCTGTTCCTGACCGGCCGGGTTCGATCCCGAGGGGGCCGGACCGCCGTTCCCGGGTCCGTTCATGGCCCCCGGCAAGGGAAGGGCCGGAGCCGAGGTTTCCGTCGGCAGGATCGCCGACACGCCCGCGTCCGCGGGCTTGACCTGAGGCTGGACCTTCTTGGGCGCAGGCTTGGGCGCGGGCGCCTCTTCCTGGACGGGCGGGGAGGCCACTTCGGCCTGGTTCGTGGTCTGCGCCGGCGGCTGGACGGGCGGGGCCGGGTGCTTCGGCTTCAGGAGGATGAAGGCAACGGCGGCGACGGCAGCGACGCCGAGGACCGCCACGAGGACCTTGGGAAAGCCCTTCTTTTCCGTCGGGACCGCGGCGTCCTGGAAGAGCCCGGCGGAGGCAATGACGCTCGCCTCGCTCCGCTCCGGGGCGGGCGAAGCGGCCGGCGCGGCGGCCGGCGCCAGGGCCGGAGCCGCGGTCTTCTCCGCTTCCCGCCGTTCGGGCTCGCGATGTGCCGGATTGTGCCGGGGCGTCTCCGTCCGCTCGACCGGCTTGGCCGCGGGCTTGGACTTCTCGGGAACGAAGAACGGCGAGACGTCCGAGCCGGGATCGCCCGGGGTCAGGGTGTTCTTCATGTCCGACGACGACGGAGCCGCGGTCGGCTTGGCCGGCGCGGGCATCGGCATCGGCCTCGGGGCGGCCGGCGGGGGGGGCGGGGGAGTCGGCTTTGGCTCCGGAACCGCCGCCCTGACGGGCACGGCCGCGGGCTTCACCTGGACGGGCGCGGGAGGCGCCGGCGCGGGGGCGGGGGGAACGGGCTTGGCGGCCCTGACCTTGTCCTTGCCCAGATCGAGATCCGCCAGGGCCGATTTGAGGAACTGGTCGATGTCGGGGCCGGGGCCGCCGTTCGTCCCGTTGCCGTTGCCGTTACCGCCCGCGGGCTTGGGCTTGACGATCTTCGGTGTCGACGATTCGATGAGGACGGCCTTGAGAAGATCGTCCGCGAGCGCGTCGAACTTCCGCTCGTCGGACGGCTCCGGACGGACCGGAGCAGGCCTGCGAACCTTGGGCAGCTCCTTGCTGAGCCGGTCGAGGTCCGCCGGCAACGCAAAGATGCTGTCGTCCGACCTGGCCCGTTCCCGCCGGCGCGCCTCGGCCGGCGCGGGACGGATCCCGGGGGCCGGCGGGGCCGCGGTCGCGGCGGCGGCCGGCTGTGGCGCGGGGGCCGCCGGCGCGGGCCGGGTTTCCGCGGGCCGAGGCTCCGGCTTGCCGAGGACGGCCTCGACGGAGGCCAGAAGCTCGGCCATCTTCAGGGGTTTCTCGAAATATTCCGAAGCCCCGTAGGTCTGCAGGGCCTCGGTCCTATAAACGCGGTCCTTGTAGACGCCGGTCATGATGAAGACCGTCGCCTGCGAGTTGCGCTCGGACGTGATCCTCTGGCAGAGCTCGAAGCCGTGGACCCTGGGGAGCATCGCCTCCATCAGGACGAGGTCCGGCGATTCCTTGTTATACTTGTCCCATCCGGCCTGGCCGTCGGCCGCGGTCACGACCTGGTATCCCAGACCCGCCATGATCCCCTGGAGGGAGGCGAGCGAGTTCTGATCGTAGTCGATGATGAGGATCTTCTTCATACCCATGTCCTACGGCATGACGCCGCCTCACAGAGATCGGACGGCGCATCGCTTCGCATAGGTCTATTTTTTATCACCCCCAACCAGGGTCAATCACCCCTTCCGGTGATTCCGGGGAGGATTTCCCCCCCCACCGGCGGGGGGTTCGGCCCATGAACCCGCCCGGCCGGTTTGCGTACTCGCAGATAGAAGAAGGAGGGACCCATGAACGAAACGAAAAGGCGGGGCCTGGGCTGGATCCCGGACCTGCCCGACTACAGGGACTTCACCGAGGAGACCTCCGGCGTCCGCGAGATCCTCGCTCCGACGGGCCTCGTCTCGATCCGGGGGAGATCGCGCGGGCGGGACCGCCTGGCCTCATCGGTGGATCTGCGGGCCTGGGCCTCGCCGGTCGAGGACCAGGGCGGCCTGGGTTCGTGCACGGCCCAGGCCGGCGCTGGACTCATCGAATACTATGAGCGCAAGTCCTTCGGCCGCCACGTCGAGTCGTCCCGGCTCTTCCTCTATAAGGCGACGCGCGATCTCATGAAGTCGAAGGGCGACTCCGGGGCCTATCTTCGGACGACCATGGGCGCCATGGCCATCTTCGGGGTGCCGCCCGAAGCCTACTGGCCCTACACGGACGACGAGGCCGGCTTCGACAAGGAGCCGCCGGCCTTCTGCTACGCCTTTGCCCAGGGCTATCGCACGGTCCTTTATTATCGCCACGACCCCGCCGGAACGCCACGGGCCGCCGTCCTCGAGCGGGTCAAAACCTACCTGGCCGCCGGCCACCCGGCCATGTTCGGCTTCACGGTCTACAGCTCCATCGACCAGGCCGACACGACGGGCCTCATTCCTCTTCCTTTCGGCCGGGAGCGGATCGAGGGCGGCCACGCCGTCGTGGCCATGGGCTATGACGACGACAAGGTCGTCGCCAATGCGCATGGCGGCGGCCCCTGCCGCGGCGCTCTGCTCATCCGCAACTCATGGGGACGGAGCTGGGGCGAGACGGGTTACGGCTGGCTGCCCTACGCCTATGTCCTCAAGGGGCTGGCCGAGGACTTCTGGTCGGTGCTGAAGAAGGACTGGATCGACACCGGCGCATTCAAAATCTGAGCCCTTTCCGGTATAATCGTTCTTCGCACTCTGACCCGAGGAGGACTTGATGAAGCTCCGCATATCGTCCATGATCGCCCTGATCCTTATGGTCGTTGCCGCGCCGGTCCTGGCCCAGGAGACCGAGCCCGCGGTGCCGGCCCTCTCCGAGTTCCACGAAGTCATCTATCCCATCTGGCATACGGCCTATCCCGAAAAGGATGTCGCCATGCTCAAGAGCCTCGTGCCGCAGGTCAACGAGCTCGCGGCCAAGGTCTATGAGGCCAAGCTCCCCGGCATCCTGCGCGAGAAGCAGGCCAAATACGACGCCGGCCTGGCCGAGTTCCGCGCCGCCGTCGACGCCTACGGTGCCGCCGCCAAGGGCGCGGACGACAAAGCCATGCTCGATGCCGCCGAGGTCCTTCACGCGAAATACGAGAAGCTCGTGCGGACCCTGGCGCCCGTCCTCAAGGAGATGGAGGCCTTCCACAAGGTCCTCTACGTCGTCTATCACACGGACCTGCCGGCCAAGGACTGGGCGGCCGTCCGGGCCGCCGCCCCCGACCTCAAGGCCAAGGCCGAGGCCGTGACCGCGGCCAAGCTCCCGGCGCGTCTGGCGCCCAAGTCCGAGGCCTTCGCCAAGGCCTCCGTCGAGCTCCTCAAGGCCGCCGGCGCGTTGGCCGGCCTGGGCGAGAAGGCCGACGGAGCGGCCGTCGAGCAGGCGGTCCAGCAGCTCCACAGCCGCTACCAGGAGCTGGAGAAGATCTTCGACTGAGCACCGGTAAATCTCCGAAACGAGGGCATTTTTATGAATGGGTCAGGACGCGGTCCTCGATGAGGATCTGCAGCACTTCGAGCTCGTCCGCGTCGAACCAGATCTTTTCGCACGACAGGCACTTGTCGACCGGCACGAAGTACTGATAGTTGTACGGCCGGGCGGCCATCCGGTAGCCGCAGGCGGGGCAGGGGACGTCCGGGGCCAAAGCGGATTCGATCTTCTGCCGCCGCAGAGGATTGCGGACCGACGTCTCGCGGAAGTGCCGGGCCTTCTCCCGCAGCCCGTCCGAGAACGCGACTTCGCGCCGGGCCACGATCTTGTCGACCGAGGCGGCATCCACCAGCCGGCCGCCGCAGCCGGGGCAGACCCGGATCCCCACGCCCTCATAGAACGTCTCCGCCAGCGGCACGCGGCAGCGCGGGCACAGGTTCTGACGGCCGGGCGCGAGGGGCTTTTTCCCGGCCAGGTTATGCAGGGCGATCCGGATCTGGGGGAACTCGCGGGCCCGGGCCTCGACCCCTTCCTGAAGGTTCTTGACCCGCATGATCGGCGAGAACCGGGGCCGGGCGAGCAGCTCGGCGACGGAAAACGGCCCCTCCCAGGGCGGCTCGGCCGCGCCGGCCAGCATCCAGACCCGCGGCTCGTCCCCGGGCGCCGGCGGCTCGGCCGACGGCGGCGGGCCCGGGAAGAGCTCCAGCTGATGCTTGCGGGTCTCTTCGTACGAATGGAGGACGCCGCGGGCGGCCTGGCGGGCCCTCTCTTCGGCCCAGACCGTTTCGATCAGGCTTTCGGGCGTCTTGTGGACCATGGCGCCCAGCGCCGCCAGCCGTTTCATGAGCGGGGGATGGGAGCTGAAGATCCGGCCGGCCAGCGTGTCCGGCGTGTCGCGCGCATCCGGGCGAACGATGAACAGCGGCGCGTAGCTCAAGGAAAAATCGCCGACGAACGAGTTCTTGAGGTGGGCCTTGATGATGATGCGGGCCAAGGCCTCGGGTGAACGGCAGAGCTCGACGGCGGCCGCGTCGGCCAGGAGCTCGCGCTCCCGGCTGACAAGCATGCTCAGCAGGCGCATGATCAGCGCCGAGAGGGCCACGGCGGCGCCGAACAGGAAGGGCGGAAAGCCGCCGCTCCGGCGCGCCTCTTCGCCGTCCGGCCCGTCATCAGCGGCCGCTCCCAGCGCGTCCTTGAGCGTTTCGAAAAGATTGGCCAGCGAGCAGACCAGGGTCAGGTAGAAGGCGTCGCCGCGGGCGATATGGGCGATCTCGTGGGCGACGACCGCCTGGAGCTCGTCGCGCGTGCCCTCGGCCAGGAGCCCTTCGGTGACGGCCACGGCGGGCGTGCCGTCCTCCTCGATGACCGCCAGCGAATTGACGGCGAAAGAGGGCAGGACGTAGGTGTTGACGCGGGGCAGGCCGGCGGCGATGCGGATCTCGTCGACGATGTTGAGCAGCTGGGCGTGATAGCGGTCGGCGGCGTCCGGCGTCTTGGCCTGGAGCCGCCGCAGGATGACGCGGGGCCCGTTCCGGCGCGCGTCCTGAAAATGGAAGGCCGCGACGACGGCGGCGACGGCGAGATCGACGGACAGGAACCGCGGCCAAAAGGCCGGCGAGCCCAGGAGGCCGGGCGCGAAGAGGAGGCCGAACGTGGCCAGGAAGGCCAGGCCGATGAGGCCCAAAGCCGCGAAATGGAAGGCGAGGACGGCGGCGAAGAGGAGCAGGCTGCGGCGGCTCTGGCGTTTCTGGACCTCGTAGAAATCGCGCGCCGGCTTGGCCATGCTCGGCCCATGATAAACGAATCGGGGCGCGCCGGTCAACGCGTCCGGCGGGCCCGGCCTCTGACCGGCGGCTCCGAAGAAAAAAAAGGGCCGCGCCCCCGCCTTGCGGGCCAGGGCCGGGCCCCTTCGTTCGCGGACCGATTATTTCTGCTTGATGGCCGACTGCAGGCTCTTGACGAGCTTCTCGACCATCGCTTTGTCGACGGGCGTCCCCGCAGGGGGCGCGAGGCTGACGGACATCGAGGGGCCCTCCTCCTCGAATTCGGATTCCGTGATCTTGTATCCTTCGGGAAGGTCCCTTTTGAGAGCGGCCAGGGCCCGTTCGTAGCCCGCCCGGTCGAGCCCGGCCTGGGTGAGGACGACCGTGATCCCGCCCTTGCCGGCCTCGACCGCCCGGACCTTGACGGCGACCCTATTCGGGGCCGTCTTTTCGGCCTCCCCGGCGACCGGCTTGCCCTCGACGACGACCGCGAGCTTCCCGCCCTTATCCTCGACGATCTCTTTGCCCACCACGAGCGTTCCCGTCTCCCGGTCGAATTTTTCCTCGAACGTCTTCAGCTTCTCTTCCTTGGCCTTGAGCTCGGCCTCCATCTTCTTCAGCGAGTCCTCGAGGGCGCTGAGATCGAGCTTCTTGGCCTTGATCTCGTCGAGCTGCTTCCGCAGGGTTTGGATCTTTCCGAGCATCTCCTTGTCCGCCTCGATCGAGAAGGCCAGGGGCTTGCCGTCCCGAACGGCGGTCCAGGCCCTGCCGGGCTCGTCCGCCTTCGTCGTCCAGCTAGAGGTCATGGCTTGCTTATCCGGGCGTGGGGTGAACATATAGGTGACGTTCTTGCCGTCCTTCCCGCTCAGGATGATGACCTTCTCGCCCTTTTCGCCGTCCTTCCTGAAGAACTTGACCGTCGCCGGCTCGCCTGGCTCCGGCGTCTCGCCCTCTTCGAGGACCTCGAGCCGTCCGCCCTTGATCTCGAGGGTCAGGGGCTCGCCCTTGAGGACGATAGGCTCCTTTCCGCCCGGCGTCAGGATGAGCACGTCGCCGTCCTTGCCCTTGGTGATGGTGACGGTCTTGTCGAGGACGAGCTTGCGGGTCTGTCCGTCGCCCGTGATGGTGATCTCGATCGGCGAGCCTTCGCCTTCCTTGCCGACGACCACGATCTTCTTTTCGATGACCGTCTTGTCCTTCTCGGCCTTGGCGGCCTCTTTTTCCTTGGCCCTTTCCTGTTCCTTGGCCTTCTCCTGAACGGCCGTCGCCGTCTGCGGTTCCGCCGGAGCCCCGGCAAATGAGGCGGGAGCGGCCGCTTCGGGCAGGGCCGTCTCGACGAGGACCGTCCCCGCTTCCGCGGCCTCGCGGCCGGCGGCCGGCCGGGCCGTTCCGACGAGGACGACGGCGGCGGCGAGGGCCAGACCGAGCATGATCTTGGTTTTCATCTTGACCTCCATGAGTGTGATCTTCTGTCTGAGGATGGCCGCCAAGCGCTCCTGGAACGACGACCGGCCCAGCAGGCCGAGCAGGGCCGCCGAAGGATTCCAGCGGAACCCGGCCGAGCGCCGGAAGGCCAGCAGGCTGGCGGCATAAGCCGACGGCCGGATCCCCGCGCGAAGGACCAGCTCGTCGCAGGCGTGCTCCTGTTCCTTGAGGAGCTTGCGATAAACGACCCAGCCGAGCGGATTCCACCAGAAGAGGGCCAGGCTCGTGCGGACGAGCAGCATGACCAGGAAATCCGCCCGTTTGACGTGGGAGAGCTCGTGGAAGAGGGCCGAGGACCTCTCGTCGTCGGTCCAATCGCCCGAACCGTCCGGCATGAGGATGACCGGCCTCCGCCATCCCCAGGTGAGGGGCACGGCCACTTCCGGATGGCTCTTGAGCCCGACCCTGCGCCGGATGGAGACGACGGCGAGGAAGCGCTCGAAGAGGGCCCGCCAGCCCGCGTCATCGAGCGGCGTCCCCTCGGCGGTCAACCGGACCGCTCCGGCCAAGCCCATGGCGAGTCTTAAAAGAAGGATGAAGAAGCCGGCCGCCCACATCCCGACGAGCGCCAGGCCGAGCCGTCCGGTCCTCGGGCCGCGGGCGGAGGAGGGCGGGACGGCCTCGGCGTCTCGATCTTCGGCCCGGCCGGGCGAAGGTGAGGCGATGAAGATCAGGTTGTCAGGTTGAGCCGCCGGCCGGTCTTCGGACCGAAACGTCCCTTGAGAAGAGGCGGACCCGACGGCCGACGGTCCGTCAGGGCGGGCCTTTGGCGACGGCGTCCAGGTCCGCGCCGACATCCACGCCGGAAGCAGGTCCGAACGCCATCCGGCGGGGCCGAACTCCAGAAGAGGCAGGACGAGGAGCCCGACCAGGGCCGAAGACAAAATGAAATGGCGGACCGCCGCCGGCCGGCTTCGCGAGACCGCGACGGCCAGCAAGGCCAGTCCCAGGACGGCCGACGTCTTGATCAGGCACCCGGCGATGAGCCCGGGCCAGGCCGCCGCGGCTCCGGTCATCTCAGCGCCCCTCTTTGCGGGCCCTGTCGATGAGGGCCGCGAGGCGCGCGTAGTCTTCATCCGAAAGGTCGTCTTCGGACATGTCGAGGAGGGCGGCGACGACTTCGGCGGTCGAGCCGTCGAAGAAGGTCCGCTTGAGATGGGCGAGGGCGCTCTTGCGGGCCTTGTCCTTGGCCAGGCGCGGCAGGTAAA
>Ga0172364_10000349_pt1 | contig 32219 bp, 28 predicted proteins | sample LakKivSesite10cm_FD_114545 | JGI IMG/M metagenome (GOLD analysis project Ga0172364, IMG submission 114545) | Sediment microbial communities from Lake Kivu, Rwanda - Sediment site 10cm | ecosystem: Environmental > Aquatic > Freshwater > Lake > Sediment | place: Rwanda: Western Province, Lake...
CATGAATTCCCCGTTTCTCTTCCTCTTCTCCCATGAACTTCTCTTCTTCTTTCTCTTCTTTTACGAACCTTTCTTCTCTTTCCTTTTCTATTTCTTCGATTCTGGTTTCTTCTTCTCCCTCTTTCTTTTCATAGCCTTCAACTACTTCTAATTCTTCCTCCGGAATATATTTTGATTCTTTATCTTCTCTTACACCTTCGCCTATTTTAGTTTTATCAATATCAAAATCCTTCTTACCAATTTCGGAAATTTTAAGAAATTGCTCCTCTCCTAATTTTGAAGCTGTTTCTTTAAAATCATCCACCAGTTTTGAAATCTTACCTTTAAAGTCTTCATATTCCTGGTTTAGTTCTTTAATATCTCTTTCTAACTGAGCTTTCTTGCCCACTAAGTATTTATACGTCTCCTCTTCCTTTGCTATTTTATTTCTTACCATTTCCTCCGCTTCTTTTTCTGCTTTTTGTTTTATATCTTCTGCCACCTTATGCGCTGATACAAGAGCTTCCTGAATAATCCTTTTCATTTCAACAGATTCCTTATATTCCTCATATTTTTGTCTTTCCAAATTTTCCTGAAGCTCCCTTTGAGATTTCTGCAATCTATCGAATTCCACTGTAAGAATATCTAAAAATTTGTCAACCTCTTCCGGTTTATATCCTTTGAATACAATATGAAATTCCTTTTCTTGGATGCTCTCTGCATTTATATTCATAACTACCTCCAAACAAAAATTTTTTATCTACATATATCTATAACTTATATAACGCAACAATAATATTACCTGGATTTATCCTAACCCATGATATAATTATTATTATAAATATTACACCAATATAAACCCTGAGAAAAAATATAATCAGCTCAACAAAGAATCCCATTACATTTCCTTTAGTCAAGAAAATTCTGCAACTGGTATGCTCTTTTCTTTGCACTTTCTACAGCATTATAAATTATTTTATCCAGCCTCCTTCTCTTAAATTCTTTTAAGGCTCTTTCAGTAGTCCCACCTGGAGATGCAACCTTTTTTATTAAACCATCAAGGTCAATTCTAGATTTCTCAATAGTTATTCCCGCCCCAATCATAGTACTGGTCACCAATTTTTTTGATATTTCTGGATCCAGTCCATTTCTTATTCCAGCTTCAACCAAATATTTACAAAAAAGAAAAAAGTAGGCTGGTCCGCTTCCATTTAAAGCTGCAGCTATATTCTGGTACTTTTCTTCAACTATTACATAATCACCTATATTTTTTATTAAATTTTTCGAAAATAATAAGTCCTTGCTTTTTGCAAATCTGCCTTTGCTTATTGCAGCTGTACCTTTTTTAAATAATGCAGGAGTATTGGGCATTACTCTTATAACTGAAACATTTGAATTCAATTTTTTTTCTATATGATATGTTGGTACTCCAGCAACAATGCTGATAATTGAATTTATCCTCCAATTAAAACAACTCTTCATCTGTTCCAAAACCATTTTCAAGTTCTGTGGTTTTACCGCCAGTAATATATAACTGGACTTTTTTATGACTTCAATAATTTCTTCAGCAGAATATATTTTATAATTATTTTTAATGTACCTGCTCCGGTAATTATCATTATCATAGAATATTATTTCATTAGATTTTAAGAAACCGGAATCCAGTATTCCCTTGAGTATTGCTTCACCCATATTTCCACAGCCAATTATCCCTAATTTGTAACTACCCAAATAAATACTCCTCTATTTTTAAAAATGATTATAAAAACCTTCTTCCTCTAGTAGTTCTTTTTCTTCCGAACTAACTTCCACATTATATGGAGTAATTAGGAAAACTTTTTCTGCCACTTTTTTTATATTTCCCTCTAAGGCATAGGTAAGTCCACTGCAAAAATCAATAACTCTTTTACCCAGATCCTGGTCGACCTTCTGCAGATTGATTATTATAGGAATATCATCCTTAAAATTATCCGCAATTATCTGTATTTCCTCAAATTCCTTTGGTTCTGCTACAAATACTCTTGATTTTACTTCACCTTTCATTGAACCAATCAATGAAACTTTTCTTGACGGTTTTGGGCTAATAATACGCCCTCTCCTTGAAATATTTTTGCTATGTCTTGCATCTATTTTACCACTTTTATCTCTTAACGTTCTGGCTTTTACTCTTTCTGTATCTTCATCCTTTATATCTCTGATACCTATGTCATCTTCATCCGATAAACCAAAAAAAGAAAGAGTTTTCTTAAAAAATCTACTCACCAGTCCTCCTCTCTATAATTAAAAATTTATTTAAAGATAATAGAACCTATTCTAATCATTGTGGCGCCTTCCTCAATAGCTACTGGGTAATCATTACTCATACCCATTGAAAGCTCCGCTAGATTCATGTTATTAAAATCTTTATTTGATTTGTCCCGGAGAATTCTTAACCTTCTAAAAATCCCTCTTATCAACTTAAAGTCATCAGTCAAAGGTGCTATTGTCATCAAACCCACGACTTCAATATTTTTATAATTTAATGCCTCTTTAAGGAAACTGTGCAAGTTTTCAGGATTTATGCCATATTTTGTCTCTTCTCCAGAAATATTAACCTCTATTAATAATTTCTGTATTTTACTAATTTTCTTTGCTTCATCGTTCACTTTGCTTAAAGTACTTATTTTATCTATTGAATGTATAAATTCTACCAGGGAGACCACTGTTTTTACCTTTCTGCTCTGAAGATGCCCTATAAAGTGCCATATTGAACCTTTTCCCACCACACTATATTTTTCTTCCAGTTGGTCCGCTCTATTCTCACCAAAATTTCTAAGTCCTAAATTTGAAATCAATTTTATTTGTCTGGCAGAAGCATACTTTGTGGCAACTACAATTGATATATCCCTGGCACTCCTGCCAATTTTTTTACAAACCCTATCTATTTCAATTTTTAAATTATTGATATTTTTTTTCAATCTGTCAGCTTCTTCCATTAAGTTATCACTGCTTTTCATAATTTAAATAATTACCACAACTCGATAATTACTATACCTACCATTTCTGGTGGTAAAGCAAAAAGCTATTCCATGGTTATTTCTTAAATAAATGGATAAATATACTGGAAGACCATTTGCTAATATCTTTTCTATTTTAAACATTTTAAATAAATAAATTATTCTTTATTTTTTCTCAGGAAAGTAGGTATATCAAGATAATCATCTTCTCCTAAAGACCTGAGGTCATCTTCTGATATTTTTTTAAAATCTTCTTTTTTATCTTTTACAGCAAGTATATCTTTTTCAAACTCAAATAGCTTTTTCTCTACTTCTTTTTCCTTCTTGGCTCTATCATCTTTTTTCATTTTCTGGATTTTATTGGATTCAAATCCGGTAGCAATAATGGTAACTTTTACTTTATCCCTCATACTTTCATCAATAACAGCACCAAAAATAATATTTGCATTTGGACTGGAAGCATTCCTTACAATTTCCGCTGCCTGGTTGACTTCAAAAAGTTTCAGATCGGGTCCACCAGATATATTTAATAAAATTCCGTTTGCTCCCTCTATAGAGGTTTCTATCAGAGGGCTGTTAATTGCATTTTGAGCAGCTTTAATAGCTCTACTTTCACCAGATGCTATTCCATCTCCCAATATTGCATTCCCTGCATTTTTAATTATTGATTTTACATCTGCAAAATCTAAATTAATCAGTCCTGGCAGAGTAATTAGATCAGTAACTCCTCTAACACCTGCCTTAAGCACATTATCCGCGAGTCTAAAGGCATTAAGTAGTGTGGTGTTATCATCAGAAATCTCCAGTAGCCTATCATTTGGTATTATTATAAGAGTATCAACTTTATCTTTTAAATTCTCGATACCTTCTTCAGCCTGACCCATCCTTTTTCTGCCTTCAAATGTGAACGGCTTTGTTGCAACTGCAACTATCAGGCATCCTGCTTCTCTGGCAGCAGTTGCTATAATAGGAGCCGCACCTGTTCCAGTCCCTCCGCCTTCACCTAATGTAAGGAATATCATATCTGCATCTTTTACTACTTCTTTTATAGATTCTATGGATTTTTCAGCGGCTATCCTGCCAATTTCCGGGTCGGATCCTGCACCCAGGCCACTTTCGCCAAGTAATACTTTCCTATCAGCACTTGACATCATAAGAACCTGGGCATCAGTATTTATTGCTACAAACTCACATCCGCTTAAATTATCTTCTATCATTCTATTAATTGCATTGTTACCGCCTCCACCTATCCCTATAACTCTTATAACTGCATAATAATTTTTATCAAAGTTCAAACTCACAACTATCACCTGCTTTCATTTTTTAAAATTTTTAAAATAAATTCCCTAAATCTACTTATAAAAGTATGCTGCCGGTTCTTTTCACCTATCTGATCCAGATCCAGGTAATTTTCCAGTTGAGAAGCATATTTTAATAAACCTACACCTGTAGAATAAATAGGATTACTAATCACTTCTGAAGGCCCTTCTACATCATAAGGAACTCCTAATCTTGCCGGTAAATTAAAAACAGAATTCGCCAGGAGTGCTATGCCTTTTAGTAGTGATGTTCCTCCGGTTATAACCAGACCACATGGGACTTGATGCATAAAACTATAACCTTCAACTTTTTCTTTAACTAGGTTTAGCAATTCTTTAACCCTGCAATTTACTATATTATACAACCGTATGTTTAATGTTGTTTTATTGATATCCATCTTAATATCACCTATATTGATTCTATTTAAAGTCTCATAAAAGTTGTAATCAACATTAGCAAATCTTTTCTTAATCTCTTCTGCTTTCGGAAAAGTTATATTAAGACCAATAGAAATGTCATTGGTTATTAAATCTCCACCTACCGGCAGGCAATATGTAAACATCATTTTTTTATTCTTATATATTGCAACATCAGTTGTTCCGCCTCCAATATCAAGAAGTATTACTCCGCTCTCCTTTTCTTCAGGGGTAAGAACAGCCTCGCTTGAAGCCAGGGCTTCTACAATTATATCTTCAATTTCTATTTTAGCTGCTTTTACACTATTAACAACATTGTTAATTAGAGAAGCTGTTCCATAAATAGCTAATAACTCAACTGCCAGTTTGCTGGCTGAAAGGCCTATAGGATCTACTATCCCTTTTTCTTCATCAATAACAAATTGCTTGATTAAAGTATGTATAATTTCGTGTTGTGAGGGTATATTCACTCTATTTGCCATAGAAATAAGTTTATCTACATCTGTTTTCCTTACTATATTATTAGAAGAATTGATATTTATTTCACTCCAATTACTTATAAAAGAAATATGTTTTCCCGTAACTCCTATATAAGCATTATCAATAAACATTTTAGTAGATTTTTCAGCCATTTCTACAGAATTAAGTATAGACCTGGTAGCTTCGCTAATATCTATAATCAGACCCTTTTTTATCCCCTTACAACCAGAAATTCCATAACCTTTTATTTTTAGTATATTATTTTTTTCTACTCTTCCAATTAAAGTGATTACTTTCGTGGTGCCTATGTCGATACCAACAATGTGTTCATCATTCGCTGTCAATCGAACCTCCACTATTTTTTATTACTGGACTATCGGGACTTCTTAAATCTATTATAGTATAATTTGTTTCCTCTTTTAACAATTCATTCAAAAAATTCTTTTGCTTCAATATTTCAACTTTCTTTACTATTTCACTGCTGTCGCCAAAGATGATTTCCACTCCATTGTAAGTTTTAAAAACTATATCTCCTGAAATATTATCTTTAAGTCTTGCTTCTTTGATCATACTTTTTATTTGACTATCAAGGACTTTATAAATATCTGCACAGCTCAATGCATTTTTTTTTGCAATTTTTTCTCCTATATTGACACTATAATTAACAACATTTCTTACCAGAATTAAATCTTTGTACTCATTCAGATCTTCTTTCTCAATCTTACCCAGCACTACCCCTTCACTATCCATCAGAAAATATTTATCTTTATAGACGATTATAAGGAAAGGTTTTCTTTCAACCAATTTTATTATAACTTTATCAGGGAAAATCTTGCTTAGTTCTGCCTCCTTAACCCAGTATAACTCCCCCCGGGCTATAGTCTCTTCCACCCTTTTTTTATTTATCTCAAATATATTGGTGCCTATTACTTCAGGTATTAAAACTTTGACTTCCTCATCTTTATAATGTGTATTGCCCTGGATATCTATACTTTTAACCTTAAAATACTTGCTGTTATAAAAATAATTTAAGCCCCAAACTACTGCTGTAAAAAATAAGCAAATCAACAGTAGTCTGAAAAAATTCCAAAGTCTCCTCCTAAAAATTTTTCTTCTTCTGGCTAAGATAATATTTTCACTATTTTTAATTTTACCACCTGAAGTTATACTTTTAAATTTGCCAAATCCAATATTATCTCTACTAGTAGATCAAAATTAATCCCTGCAGCTCTAGCGGCTTTGGGAACCAGACTTGTAGCAGTCATGCCAGGCATAGTATTTAATTCAAAAACATAAGCATTGTTATGATTATCCAGTATAAAATCCACTCTTGATATGCTACTGCATTCCAACACCCTGTGGCTCTTTACCGCTACTTCAGATATATGCCTGGATATCTCTTTATCCAACTGGGCAGGAACTATATACTCGGTCATATTTTTAACGTACTTTGACTTATAATCGTAAAAACCACTTTTTGGTTTTATTTCAATAATTGGAAGAGCAACTGGCTCATTACCTATAATACTCACGGTTAACTCTCTTCCATTAATATATTTTTCAATCAAAATTTTATTATCATATTTTAACGCATCTTCAATAGCATGCTTGATCTGATCATTATTGTTCACAATGTTTACACCTATAGTTGAACCTTCACAGTTTGGTTTTACTATTACAGGATAGACTATTTTTTCATTTATAATCGACTTTATCTTCTTTAAATCCAGGCCATCATTAGAATTCAAGGCAATGTATTTTGGGGTAAGTATATTTTCATATTCCAGAATCTTCTTTGATAATATCTTATTAATAGCAATAGCACTTCCCAGTACACCTGAACCAGTATATGGAATCTTCATCAGCTCCAGTAAACCCTGAACAGTGCCGTCCTCACCATATCTTCCGTGAAGCGCCAAAAACACTAAATTAATTTTATTTAACTTACTGTAGAAATCGTTTTTAAAATCAATAAAGATAGCATTATACCCTGATTTTAATAGAGACTGGTAAATATTTTTCCCGGTTAGAAGAGATATTTCTCTTTCAGATGAGATACCGCCGGCAATTACTCCAATTTTTAGTAACTTTTTCTTTTTTCTTACCTGAAGGTTTTTAAATTTTTCCGATATATCTGACATATTAAAACCCAACTACCTTTACTTCATATTCTAACTCTATTTTAAACTTATCCATAACAATATCTTTTACTATTTTTGAAAGGATAAATATATCTTCTGAACTGCTATTATCAAAATTTTCAATAAAATTAGCATGTTTATCTGAAATCCTGGCACCACCATAAATAAATCCTTTAAGGCCGCATTTTTCTATTAATTCTCCAGTAGATTCAGAGCAACCAGGGATGTTTTTAAAAAAACAGCCTGAGCTTTTAACATTAACCGGTTGGGTTAGTTTTTTATTTTTTATCCTGCTTGCGATTTTTTCTAAAATATTATTTCTATCAGACTTTCTGTTATTCAAAACTATTCTGGTTAGAACTATTAAATCCGGGATATAAAAATGCCTGTAACCAAAGTCACCATCACTCAAACCAATAGTCTCTTCCCTTATATTTCCTCCTTTATTTGAAATATAGCTTACTCTTTCCACAAAATCGCAAATTCCCCTATATTTGCTTCCACTATTGCCCATAACACTTCCACCTATAGTACCGGGTATACCAGAAAGGTCGGAAAAGTCGTATCCCCTGACCGCAGCTGCAACTACAAATTTTAAAAGTTTACAGGCAGCCCCTGCTATAATTTTATTCCCATCTGAAAACTCCAGATAATCAAAATCCCTGCCCAGCTTTAACAGCACCAGGTCAATATATTTATCGCTAAATAAAATATTAGTGCCATCTCCAATTACCATAAACTCAATTTGGTTTTTCATACAGGTCACAATCATTTTTTTTAAATCTCTCATTTTATCTGCTACAAAATAACATAATGCCCTTCCACCAGCTTTAATAGAGGTTAATTCAGATGTTTCCACATCAAATATTATATTATCCAGTTCAGTATCTTTAATTACCCTTTTAATTTCTTCCCTGGTTAGTTTTAATTTCCTCAATCTCTCAGTCCCGTATTATTAACTTAATATTTTAATATTTCATCTGTAACCCTGGTGATATCTCCAGCTCCCATTAACAGAATCATATCATTGTTTCTCATACTGAGTTCAAGATATTCGGCTACATCCCGCAGTTTTGGAATATAAATTATTTTATTTTTAAAACCGCTGTCTATTAAATTATCAATTAAAATTTTACCTGTAATGCCCGGAATTGGCTGTTCACCTGAACCATAAACATCGGTAATAATCAGGATATCACTCACATTAAAACAACTGTTGAAGTTATCTTTTAGATTAGCCAGCCGTGAATATCTGTGCGGTTGAAAAACTGTGATTATTCTTTTATTTTTTTCTTCTGCTGCAGCTTCCAGAGTTGCTTTTACTTCCGAAGGATGGTGAGCATAATCATCAAAGATTACGGCACCTTTCTTCTCCCCTCTTTTTTCAAATCTCCTTTTAACTCCGGTAAAAAACTTTAATATATCAGCAGCTCTTTCCATATCCAGATTCATACCATAGCATACTGCAAAAGCTGCCAGGCTGTTCTTTATATTATGAATGCCGGGCACATTTAACTTGATTTTTATTTTTTTTGATTTTTTGCCCTTGCCAGTAACCAGAGTATAAGAGGAAGTAAGATTGGAAAATTTTATATTTTCAGCATAAATATGATTTTCAGGACTTAACCCATAATAAATAATCTTTTTATCATTGGATTTAAAGAAATCCTGAAGATATATTTCATCACCATTCAAGATTACCAGACCTCCAGATCTGGTATTTCCAATAAATTTTAAAAAGTTTTGTTTTATTTCTTCAATATTTTTATAGAAATCAAAATGATCTCCTTCAATATTTGTAACAACACTTACAGACGGCTTATATTTTAAGAAAGATCCATCACTTTCACACGCTTCAGCTACCACGTAATCTCCCTTTCCATACCTTGCATTTGATCCCAGCTCATTTAATTCTCCCCCAACCACTATGATAGGATCGAGACCCAGTCCTCTAAAAATTAAAGAAGTCATAGAAGTAGTAGTAGTCTTTCCATGAGTTCCAGAAATAGCTATTCCGTTTCTACTATTTAAAATCCATGCTAATATATCAGAACGGGCAAGTATAGGAATCCCTTTTTCTCTGGCAGTCTCCATTTCCAGATTATTATCAGGTATTGCTGTAGAATAGACAACTATATCTGCGCCTTCAATATTTTTTTTCCTATGGCCGATAATAATTTTAATACCTTCATTTTTTAAAACATTCGTATAGCGGGATTCTTTTATATCGGAACCTGAAACCATAAATCCCATTCCATGGAGCACCAGAGCTATAGCGCTCATCCCGGCTCCACCTATTCCAATTAAAAAACACCTTTTATTTCTTTTTAAAATATTATCAGTATTTTTCAATTTAGTTCTCCATCAGTTTTGAAGTAATAATCTCTGCACTATTAATTTTAGCATCTCTAATTTCTATATTTTTCATTTCTTTATATCTTTTTCTATCATCCTTAATAAGCAATTCTATAATTTTAATTATTTTTTCTTCATTTAAATCTTTATCTTCAACCAGAATAGCTTTTCCTTTCCTGGCCAGGAAATCTGCATTATAGAACTGGTGATTAGCCACCGCATAAGGATAAGGTATAAGTATCGAAGGTATATTGCATTCAATTATTTCAGATATAGTATTTGCTCCTGCCCTGGAAATTATTACATCTGATATTCTATATATTTCTTGCATCTCACTTATGTATGGAAAAATTTTTAAAATAAATTTACCTTTAGATTCAATAATATTCTTTTCACCTTTCGCCAGTTGGTTGTAGAAACGGCTGCCACAAATAAGTAAAATCTGAATTTTATTATTATCTTTAAAATAATTATATAAATTAATTACCGTATTGTTTATTTTTTCAGAACCCAGACTACCACCAAAAGCAATTATGGTAAATCGTCCTTTTTCCAGGCCCCATTTCTTAAATTCTGGCTCGATATTTTTTGATTGTCCTACAGCCTTTCTCAACGGATTTCCGGTAAAAATTATTTTACTTTTTTTTACTTTAAAATATTTATCCGTATCACCAAAACTAATAAAAATATACCGCGCAAATCTTGAAAAAAAACTGTTCAACCTCCCGGGAATATAATTCTGTTCATGCAAGGCTATCTTTCTACCCATAAAAATACCAGCTGAAAGAACAGGGGCGCAGATATAACCGCCCATACCCAGTATTATATCAGGTTTAAACTTCAGCATTATCTTAAACGATTGAAAAAAACCCAGAGTTAACCAGTAAAAAAACTTTATTATATTTAAAATTTTTTTGGATATACTGCCATCCAAAATTAATCCACGGGATTTTACCATCTTATAATTTACACCGTATTGTGGTATAAGCTCTCTTCCCAATCCCCTTTCGGTTCCGATGAAAAGAAGCTCACATAAAGGATAGTTATCTTTGATGTATTCTATTATTGCCAGAGCCGGATACAGGTGCCCACCAGTTCCTCCGCCGCATATTAATATTTTTTTTCTCATTCAAATCCTACTCACTAAGCTTAAATCTGAAATTATCTTATTTTAATTATCCAGATCATTCTGAATTCTTTCAGGCAATGTATTATGCCTGGATATATTTAATAGTATACCTACACTTATCATACTTGTAAGCAGCGATGATCCTCCAAAACTAATAAAAGGAAGTGCCAGGCCTTTGACAGGGATCATTCCTATAACCACAGAAATATTAATTATTGCCGGAACGATTATGATGCTGGTAAGACCTGCTGCCATTATCCTGCCAAAATAATCCTCTGTCTTAATGCAAACTCTGATGCCAAAAAACATAAAAAGGATAAATAAAATCACTATAAGTATAGTACCTGCCAGGCCTAATTCTTCACCAACAATGGCAAAAATAAAATCGGTATGCGCTTCAGGAAGATATGAATACTTTTGCACGCTATTGCCAAGACCCAATCCTGTTAAATTTCCCGAACCCAGGGCAATCAATGATTGCGATATCTGAAAGTTAGCAGCCCCTCCACTTTCTCCTGTTCCATTAATTATGGTTAAAATTCTTTCAATAAAGGCAAAAAGTCTTACTCTTCTATAATCTTCTAAAAACAAATAACTTACCGTTACTGCAAGCCCGATAAATCCTAAACCAAATAAATGCTTAAATTTTAACCCACCTACAAATAAAACTATAAATATAATCAACCCTATAACAATTACAGATCCTAAATCTGGCTCCAGGAATATTAAAATAGCAACCACACACAAAATAAAAAATGATGGGAAAACTATATTTTTAATATGTTTATTATCTTTATATTTTTTATCAAGGTTACTGGAAAAAAGTATGACCAGAGCTATTTTTGCAAACTCTGAAGGCTGAATACTGAAAAACCCAAAATCTATCCATCTTCTGTAATTGCCAACTTTAATTCCAAAACCAGGAATAAGAACCAGAACAAGCAGTCCAATTAGTATAATTATTATAAAATTAGAAAATCTCCCGTAATAACGGTAATTTATTCTTGAAGCCAGGATGAAAAATATAAAAGATATAGCCCACCATATTAGCTGCCTTCTGATAAACCAATAGGGATCGTTAAAATATCTCTCTCCTATTGAATCAGAAGAGCTCGATATCATTATTAAGCCAATTATTGATAATATTAAAGTCAAAATAAATAGAAAATAATATTCTATATCAACTTTCAGAAAACTGTGTCTTTTGATATTACTTACTCTTTTCATTGCATCTGATTTTTTCTGAGATTACTAAGCTTTTAAATCTGTTTCCTCTCTCTTTATAATCTTTAAACATATCCATACTGGCGCAGGCAGGAGAGAGCATCAGGACTTCCCCGGGGACGGCAACTTTAAATCCTTTTTTAACTGCTGCTTCAAGCGTGCTGCATTCATATATTTTATAATCATAGTGGCTTCCTATTACCCGGTCATAAATCTTAGGAGCAGTTTCTCCTATTAAAATTAAGTTTTTAACTTTTTTGTTTAGAACTGAAATCAATTCAGAAAAATCCATATCTTTATCTTTACCACCCATAATCAATGTAATTTCCTTACCAAAATCATTAATAGCTACCATAGTTGCATCTGGATTAGTTGATTTTGAATCATTAAAGCATCTTATATTGTTTATATAACCTAAATATTCCAGTCTATGGTTCAGAGGCTTGAAATTTTTAATTGATTTTTCGATATTTTTTTCATTTATATTCATCAGTACTGCCGGCGCAATAGAAGCCATAATATTAGATATATTATGTTTACCTTTCAGAAGAATATTTTCTATATTTATTCTCCCCTTGCTCCTTTCTATCTGGTAGTAAATATAATTATCTTTATAAAAAATGTTTGTGTCATCTTCCGGTTCCAGACCAAACTTAATAAATTCCGGCAGCGGCTTTTGCCTTCCAGGGACAGCTTTTATTTTTTTATTTATATACTGGTCATCTATATTGATAATTGACCAGTCCTCTTCATTCTGATTTGCCAGTAACTTTAATTTCAAGTCACCGTAGTTCTTAAAAGATTTATGCCTGTCTATATGATCACTGGTGATATTTAATATTACACTAATATGAGGTTTGAAGTCGTATATTCTCTCCAATTGAAAGCTGCTAACCTCTATGACTCTGATTAAATTTTCTCGTGAATTGCTGTTGTACTTATTTTCTGTATCTATGGTTTCAATCAACGGCAGACCGACATTTCCACAGACTATACAATTATTCCCGGAATCATCAAGAATTTTCCCAATCAGAGTCACCACTGTTGTTTTGCCATTAGTGCCGGTTACAGCAATAGTCCTGGCCTGTTCTTCTTTACTTAACAATTTCCATGCCAGCTCTAATTCACTCCAGACAGGAATTTTATTTTCCCGGGCAAGTTTAATTACCGGCATATTATCTGGAACACCAGGACTGATTATCGCAAGATCAATTTTTTCTATGACCTCTTTTTCTTCTAATGTGTCTTTACCTAATATTATCTTTAAATTATAACGACTGATGTCCTGATACTTTTTAAACGCGCCTTCCAGATTCAGGTCAGGATTACTATCAATTCCAGTTATTGAGCAGCAAAAGTTGAGTATCTTTTCTATCACAGATATTCCTGTCCTTCCAAGGCCAACTACCAGTAAATTTTTATCTTTAACCAGATTAAATTTTTTTTCCATTCTTTCAATCTATAAACTTTAAGTAATAAATAAAAAATCCTACTCCTGCAAATAAGCCGCATACCAGCCAGAACCTTATAATAACTTTTATCTCCGGCCATCCAAGAAGCTCAAAATGGTGATGAATCGGAGCCATTTTAAATACCCTTTTCTTAAAAACTTTAAACCAGAAAACCTGAACAATCACCGATAACGTTTCAATAACAAAAAGTCCCCCAATTGCAATTAGTAAAATTTCCTGTTTTAAAATTATAGCAACTGCTGCAATCAGTCCACCCAGTCCTAATGAGCCAGTATCACCCATAAAAATTTCAGCCGGGGCTGTGTTCCACCATAAAAATCCTATGCACGCAGCCAGCGTTCCCCCACTAACTACCGCTATATCTGTTCCGTAAGAAACAGCACCGAGTGTAGGAAGCCCTTCTAAATAAGCAATGAAACAGAATACAGCCAGAACAATGGATGAAGCTCCGGCTGCCAGGCCGTCAAGGCCATCGGTTAAATTAACCGCATTAGTGGTGCTGATTATAATCAATACCACAATAATGTAATACCAATATCCCAGTTCAACCTTTATATTGGTAAAAGGTATGCCTATATAAGTGCTGGCTTTGAGTATGTATTCATAAAATAATATGAAATATAAACATACTATAGCCAAAAGAGAAATCTTTACCCATCCTCTTATACCAAGAGATCTCTGTTTTTTAAGCGCCATATAATCATCAATAAACCCTATCAGGCTGCATAACAATAATATGGAAAGAACAAACACTCCTTCTATACTGTAAACCTCATGCCAGCGGTAATATTTAATCAGACTCACTATAGTAAATGCAGTTATGGAAGACAGAACAAATATTATTCCCCCCATAGTTGGTGTTCCTGTCTTAACAGAATGTGTTTTTGGGCCATCAATACGGATCTTTTCTCCAATTTTTTTATTTTTTTGAAATTTTATAAATAGAGGTGTTGTCAGAAGTGATATTACACCTCCAATTATAATTGATAAAAATATCCAGGTCATATATTAGTTTCCGCCTATATTAAATTAATAATATCTTCCATTTTATTTGCTCTTGAGCCTTTTACTAAAATTAAATCTCTTGGTTTGAGCAAATTGCTTATTTCTCTACCCAGCTTTTCTTTATCTTTAAAATAAAAACATAGATTTTTATTTTTATTAAAATTACCAGTATTCCTATAACCCTCAAATATATTTTCCGCAAGATCGCCTGAAGCTATCAAGACATCTACCTTTTTTTCAGACAGATACTGCCCGATTTCCCGGTGAAACTTAAATGAATCATTACCCAGTTCCAGCATATCTCCTAATATAGCTACACTTCTCATATTTTTCTTTTCTGAAATTAAAACCAGTGTATCAATAGCATTTTTAACCGATACAGGACTGGCATTATAACAATCATCTATAATTATTTTATTTTTTTTCCTTATAATTTCCATTCTGGAACCGGGGGTAGCTGCGCTTTCAATTCCTGCTTTAATCAACTCGTTATTAATATTTAAATATAAGCATATAGCTGCCGCACAACAGGCATTATATATATTATGATAGCCAGGAATATTCAAACATATATCTATAATTTTCTTACTGCCTTTATAGAAATTAAAAGTAAATCTTCCCATCTCATCCATATTTTTTTCAATAAAATTAAATGCAATATTATTATTTCTCCCGAATTTTATGATTCTGCAATTAACTTTCTTTTCTATCAAACTAGTATACCTGTCATCATTATTCAAAAATAAGATTCCATTATTTTTGTAAAGAATTTCTGCTATTTCGGCTTTTGCTATGGCTATTTCCCGCAAGTCTTTAAAAAAAGCCATATGCGATTCCCCTACAGCGGTAATAGTTCCTATATCTAAATTACATATACGAGAAAGCATTTCTATTTGACCTTTTCCCCTCATACCCAGTTCAGCAACAAAAAAATCCGTTTGGCTGTCAATTTCCAAAATCGATTTTGATACTCCAATTTCAGTATTATAATTCCTGGGGGTAAATTCAATTTTATACTCTTTACTTAATATATTTACCAGAAAATCTTTAGTGATAGTTTTACCCACACTCCCGGTTATACCGATTACAGTTGGATTAAATTTACGTATATAACCATAGGCAATATTTTCTAAAAAAGTTAAATTATTATCTGACTGCAGGATTATTAGATTATTAAAATTTTCAGTTTTAAGACTGTTTTTCCATAAATTTAATTCTTCTTTATATCCTGATTCAAATACAAAACCGTCAGCGCCTTTTTTTAAAGCTGATCCTATAAAATCGTGGCCATCATAATTTTCGCCCACCAGAGGAATAAAAAAATCCCCTTTTTCTATGGTTCTGGAATCGGTCGATATGTTGCAAACATATTTCTTGATATTTCCTGAAATCAAATTACAATTTGTCCAGGATATTATATTTTCAACTTTTATTTTTTCTTTCATTTTTCCCCGCAGCCCACTCATTTACTACTTCCCGATCGCAAAATGGTATTCTGTAATCTTTGAACTCCTGGTAATTTTCATGACCTTTCCCCGCAATAAGAACTACATCATTTTTTCGCGCCATTTCAAGAGCCTTAAATATTGCTTTTTTCCTGTCAGTTTCTTTAATATATTCTTTACTGCCAGACTCAATCAGACCTTCCTCTACCATGCTTATTATAGAATCCGGTCTTTCAGTTCTTGGATTATCAGAAGTTATCACCGTAAAATCAGCCTTCTGCCCTGAAATATGGCCCATGATTTTTCTTTTCCCCTTATCGCGATCGCCACCGCATCCAAAAACTGATATAATTCTCCCTCCCGGTTTTAATATTTGCTTTATAGTCGCCAGTACATTTTCCAGACCATCCGGTGTATGTGCATAATCTACTATTACTGTTGACTTTTTATAAGAATCTATTTTTTCAAATCTACCCCCAACTCCATACAAAGACTTTATACCTCTCTGAATAGAGCTGTTTTTTATACCCATATCAATGCAGACACCTACAGCTGCCAGGATATTATAGATATTGAAGTATCCGCATAATGGAGATGAGATATTTAATTTTTTACCATCTGAAGTATTTACATCCATTTCAATTCCTGAAATGGAGTTTTTAATATTACTTGCCCATACACTTGCCCGGTCTGACTTAAGTGAATAAGATATTTTTTTTAAATCAGTGGACTTGAAAATTCTTTTTCCATAACTATTATCTATATTAATAACCGCTTTTTCCCCTCCATACACATACCTGTATTCCTTTAAAAACAATTTTTTCTTTACATCAAAATAACTTTCCATATCTTTATGATAGTCCAGGTGATCCCGAGAAAGATTGGTGAATACAAGATAATTAAATTTAAGATAGTCAACCCTGTGTAAATCTATTGAATGTGAGGATACTTCCATACAGACAACGTCTATTTTTTTTTGTCTGCTTTTTTTAAAAAAGTCATTCAAATCAAGAGACTCAGGAGTGGTACGGTCAAAAAAAGTTTTTTCGCCATCTAAAAATGAATCAATAGTAGTAATAAGAGAAGTTTTCACTCCTGCACTATTTAAAATGGAATCTATCAGATAACATATAGTTGTCTTCCCATTAGTTCCTGTAACGCCGATTAATTTAAATGACTTGCTTGGTTCCTTATAAAAGTTTCTGCATAAAACCGGTAATACCTTTCTGGTATTATTGACTATAACCTGGGTTATACGAGAAGGAATTTCTAACTTTCTCTGGACCATTACTGCAACAGCCCCGCTGGAAACTGCTTCTCCTGTAAAATTATGCCCATTATGCTTGAAGCCCTCAATTGCTACAAATAAACTACTGCCCATTGCATTTTTAGAATTTATGGAAATATTTTTGATATCCATATCGGTACTTCCATAAATTTTTTTATACTTTATATCTTTTAGTAAGCCCTGCAATCTCATTTTTATAACCGCCAGTATTAAAGTTATTTTATCCTATGAATTTAATATCATATTTTTTACAACATTATATATCAATACCTGCTTATTATTCACTGACAGACCTTTAACCTCTTTAAAGAAAACTCCATTATATCCCTGAAAACAGGAGCTGCAACAGTTGAACCCCAGATTGTATTTTTTCCACCCTGAGGTTCATCCACAACTACAATTATTGCAATTTCAGGATCCTCATAGGGTGCGAAACCAATAAAAGAGGTTATTTGCCTTCCCTCACTATAACCAACTCCATTTTTATTGACTTTTTCAGCAGTACCGGTTTTTCCACAAACCTTTACCCCATCTATCTGTGCTCTTGTTCCTGTTCCCCCCTCCACTACAGCAAGCATCATATCTTTTAGCGCATCTGCCGTCTCCTGGCTGAGAATTCTATTTCCTTCCTCTATATGCTTATTTTCGTCTTCCTCATTTTCCAATAATTTCACTTCCTTTACAATAGAAGGAGTAACCAGATAGCCCCCGTTAGCAACAGCGCAAACAGCCCTGAGTAGTTGAAGCGGAGTCACTGAAATATTCTGTCCTATAGCCAGTGCTCCTATTGTTGATGCAGGCCAGGTCTTATAATCATAAAAAATTCCTTTTTCTTCGCCCGGCAACTCTATTCCTGTAATCTCACCAAATCCAAATTTTTTTATACTTTCCCAGAACGTTTTTTCTCCCATGCTCAGAGCAATAGTAACAGCCCCAACATTAATGGAATACTTTATTATTTCTTCGGTAGTATAGCTGGCATTATAAGTCCTGAATATCTCCCTAATCACTCTATCGCCAACTTTAATCGAAGGAGCTAAGTCAAATACCTGGTCTTTACTGACCGAATTATTCTCTATTGCCGATGCGATATTAATTATCTTAAAAGTGGACCCTGGCTCATAAGTGAAAGATATACCTGATATCTTATACAGTTCTGGATCGGCTTCCTGATAATTATTCAAGTCAAAACCAGGATAAGCTGCCACCGAATATATTTCACCGCTCTTAGGATTCATTACTATGGAAATTGCACTCAAGGCACCAAATTCTGAGACAACTTCTTCCAGTTTTTCCTGTGCGATATATTGAATCTGGGAATCAATAGTAAGAACCACATCTTTACCATCAACAGGTTCTATGTAGGTATTATTTTCTCCCGGGATTATATTGCCAAAAACATCTTTTTCGGCAATTGCTTTACCATCAATTCCCCTCAAGACTTTTTCATACTGCAGTTCAATTCCGGCCAGTCCATTATTATCCACTCCAGCAAACCCGATCACTGAAGCAGCAATATCATTTAGAGGATAATATCTTCTGGCTTCATTTTGAAAATATATACCCGGGAGATTATATTCCACAATTTTTTCAGCTTTTTCTTGAGAAACTTTTCTTTGTATATACACAAACCCTAAATCTTTACTGTCCAGCTTTTCCTTTACATTCTCTATGTCCAGCTCCAATATTTCTGCTAAAATTTTCGATTCATATTCAGAATCAACAACTAACTTTGGATTCGCATATACAGTCCTTTCATTCAAGCTTATTGCCAGTTCAACTCCATTTCTATCCAGTATTTTACCCCTTCTTGAATCGAGAACAAATTCACCTATATGTTGAAACTCTGCATAACTTTTAAACTCTGAAGCATTTAGATACTGGATAAAAACTAACCTGTAGATTATTAATAAAAAAGTTATTGAAAATAAAATAAACAGGAAATATATTCTTTTCCTGTTTATTTTGATATTATTACTATTTCTAAGCATTTTTTAAACTAACATAATAATCAGGGAATAAAAAATGTCAATACACTTTCTGATACCACAAGTACTATATCCTGAATATAATAAATTGTTCCCAAGAAACTATCATAATTTTTAACTACAGTAGGTGTATTTTTAGATATGTAATTATATATCTTTTCGCTATTCTCAAGCCCACTATCTGAAATCTCCACTATCTTGAAATCACGGGCCATATCCATGTTTAAATCATTCTTAGCAGTTTCAATAATTCTTGATGGTGATTTTAGCTCTGATATTTTAAGCAGCAGACGGTCACTCCTTTCTTCTTCTAAAGAAATCATCTCATTAATTTCATATATACTTTTTTGATAATTTATACTCTGTATCTTAAGTCCAATATTTAAGAGAATACCCAGACAGGTAAAAAGTATAACTATAATAAATATATAAAACAGTCCACTATTGCTGTACACTATATTTTCTTTTTCCTTTCTGCTATCTGGTTTCTTCACCAGATATAAGAGGGGGTAAGATCTTCTTTTATAAATTTCTTGTTCTTCTGCTAATCTTAAGTTCATTTTAAAAAATTAATAAATACCTTTTTAATAAAATACTAATTTACAATTTTTCCAAAACCCTTAACCTGGCGTTCTTTGAACGCGGATTTGAGGTAATTTCTTCAAATCCAGGTCTAACCACCTTTTTGGTAATAATCTCAGCTCTTTTCTCCCTACCACACTTACATACTGGAAAATCTGGAGGACAGATACATCTACCCTCATATTCTAAAAAGCTACTTTTTACCATTCTATCCTCCAGAGAATGATAGGATATTATCACCATTCTTCCACCACTTTTTAACATTTTAAAACCATCTTCAATTGCCATTTTTAAATTATCTAATTCTTTGTTTACTTCCATCCGGATTGCCTGGAATATCCTTTTTGCAGGATGACCTCTTCTATCATATTTAAATTTTTGAGGTATAGAATCTTTTATAATCTCCACTAGTTCTCCTGTAGTTTTTATATCCACGGTCTTCCTATAATTCACAATATTTTTTGCAATTGACTTAGACCATCTTTCCTCTCCATACTTCTGGAAAATCTCTGTTAATTTTCCTTCAGGGTATTCATTTACCACATCAAATGCACTTATATAATCACCATTCCCAAATCTCATATCTAATTTTTCATTTTTGAGATAACTAAACCCTCTTTTTGATTTCTCTATCAGAAAAGAGGATAATCCGAGATCAAGCAACATTCCGTCTATACTTTTTATATTTATTCTCTTTAAAATTTTTTTAATGTTTGCAAAGTTATCATTTACCAAAACTATATTTTCAGAAAAATCTTTTAGTTTACTGGCGGCGGTGCTTATGGTCTGACAATGAAGATCAACTCCAATTACTTTGCCTGTGGGGGCAATGGCTTTAATTATTTCTATAGTATGACCAGCACCGCCAAGTGTTCCATCAAAAATGATATCGCCCTGCTTTAAATTTAAATAATGTAAAACCTCCTTTAAAAGAACCGGTACATGAATCTCTTTTAAATTCATTTATAACACTCTTTAAAACCGTAACTGTTCAAAAGCATTCTTATCTTCCGTAAATTGAGAATCTGCCTGATCGTAATATTTTGGCCAGATTTCCTTGGCCCATATTTCAGCCCTTTCTGAGACACCTACCATAACAATTTCTTTCTTAAGCCCGGCATATTCTATTAATTTTTGGGGTATTTTAATTCTTCCCTGCTGATCCATTGCTTCTTCACTAGCAGAAGAGAAAAACCACCGGGAAAATCTCTGGATGTTTCTTTCAGCAACCTTATTGGACCTTATTTTATCTTCCAGTTTATTCCAATTTTCTTTTGAGTATAAAAAAAGGCACCTCTCATCATATGCCCTTGATACCACTATGCCTTTTATTAAATCTTCTCTAAATTTAGAAGGAATGAAAATTCTTCCTTTATTATCAATTGTCCGGTAATACTCACCTAAAAACATCTTTTACTCCATTTTTTCCCCATAAAAAGGGAAATTACATCATTTACTCTCCACTTTCCCCCACATTACAGCAATAAGATATCACATTATTATTAATTTGTAAACTATTATTTAAAAAAATATGAAGGTAATTATGATTATTTGATTTAGTATTTATTTAATAGTAATATATAACTATATATAGTTACTTCTTCTATATTTTATTTAAAGTTACACTATATATAGTTCAGATAAACAATACTCCAATTACGTGCTGATAAGCTAATAAATAACTAAAAATTTTATTTTAAAAAAAATTATTTATTTTCTTTTTCTAAATCAAGTTCTCTTGTAACAAGTTTTCCATCCTCAGATCTGGTTAGCTCCTCTATCTTTCCCTCGGCTTCATTTAATTTTTTAAGACAATTAGAAGAAAGTTTAATGCCCATTTCAAATTTTTCCATTGATTCTTCCAGTGATATATTTTCATCTTCAAGTTCTTTAACAATTTCTTCTAATTTTGTAATAGACTCCTCAAAACTCATTTTTTCAATTTTCATTTTTAAACCCTATTTCTAATTTTTTATATATTTTCTTTAATATCCTTGCATTAAGTATTCCATCCCTTAGCATTATTCTAACTTTTTGATTGATTTTTACCTCATCTATACTTTTAATATTTTTATCCTCTTTCTCTCTATATATTATAGCAAAACCACGCTCCAGTATAGCAACAGGATTTTTTTCCTGTAAGTTCTCTAATATAATCTTCAATCTACTTTTTTTAAGGGTAAGATAGTTTTTTATATCTGAAATTATTCTGATATCTATATTCTTAATTGCCATTTTATAAATATAAATCCTTTTAAATATATTTTTCTCATATATCAGCTGACGATAGTCGGATAATATTTTCCCCCTTGTTCTGATAAGTCTTTCCATATTCTCTATTAATTTGATGTGGAGTTCACCAGCAGCCTGGTTAAATTTATTTAATATAGTCTCCGGTTTTATGAGAATTCTTCTACTGGTTAAGAAATTAAACTCTTTTTTAAGTATGGCAATTTTCGATTTAATTAAATTTTTAATCTTTTTACTGGTTTCTTTTAAATTTTCTACTGCTTCTGTTTTATTTAATATGACTATCTCTCCAGCAACTGAAGGTGTGGCAGCGCGTTTATCTGCCACGAAATCTGCAATAGTATAATCTGTTTCATGCCCAACTGCCGAAATTAAAGGCACAGGACAATCAAATATCTTTTCAGCCAGCTTTTCAGTATTAAATGCCCACAGGTCTTCCAGTGAACCTCCTCCTCTTGCTAATATTATTACATCTACCCCATACTGACACAGGTCATCTATTGCCTCGCAAATTTCATCGCTTGAAGTAATCCCCTGGACATTAACATCTCTTATTATAAGATGGAAATTTTTAAATCTACGATTTAAAACTGAAATGATATCTCTTATTACTGCACCGCCAATAGAAGTTGCTATGCCTATTTTATTTGGAAGAATGGGAATATTTTTTTTATGTATACGGTCGAAATATCCTTTTTTCTCTAATTTTTCTTTTAGTTGTTCAAATGCTAAAATCAGAGAACCTTTGCCTACAGGCCTGGCGTCCAGAGCTACCACCTGATATTCTCCCCTTTTTTCGTAAACAGAAACATAACCATTTATTAAAATATGCAGGCCTTCTTCTATGTTAAAAAGTAAATTTTTATTATTATTATGAAACATAACCACCCTGATCTTGGAATTTTCATCCTTCAAATCAAAGTACATATGCTTCTTGTCGTGGAAATAGAAATTGCTTACTTCTCCTTCTAACCATATATCTAAGTAATTTGATTCAAGATTTTTTCTTATTTCAAGATTAAGCTCACTAACAGTGTAGATTTTTGATTTTAAGGGGTTACTACCTTCCATTTAGTTGTTCACTGCAGATTCCAGTAAATAATAGAATATAAATTAATTATGGATATCTTGACTTTTATTATACCAATATATCCCGGGATTTAGTTATTTTTTTATCTGATACACTGCTGGTTTCTTTTTTACACAAGGATTTGGTTTTAGATTTTTTATTATCTTTTTCTTTATTTGTTGAAACACTGGTATTATTAAAATTCCCTGAACTGGATTTATAATCCGTAGTATAAAACCCGGATCCCTTAAAAATTATCCCCACAGGCGAAAATAACCTATTAGCATTAGAATCACAATAAACACATTTTATATTGCCATCACCGCCAATTTTTTGAAACTTATCAAAAATTCTCCCACAGTTTTCACATTTATAGCTATATATAGGCATATATTTATTTCCTCCTTAAAAAAATCATTTAAAAAATATATATCAATTAAAGATTTTAGTCAAATATTTTAAAGTAACTTATAGCCAATATCAAAAATAACTTTTATAATAACCTGAAATTGTTAAATCTCGCATTCTGACAGTTAAATGAAGAAAATAAATATAATTATTTTAATTATTTGCACCATAATTCTGATAATAGTTTCAATAACTGTTATGCAAAAGAGGCCGGATATTGAAAACATCTACTTAAGTTCTGACAGAGACTCTAGTTTTGACAAATTAAAGCAAAACAACAATTATTATTTTGACAGCCGGAATCTAGATATCTATCTTATAATAGAAGTAAAGCACCTTACCACCGAAGATGAAATAAAAGTCCAGTGGGAAAAAACTGAAAATAGTTCCTACAAAATAATTCAGAAAAATATTGTAAACCCGGAACAAAAGGGTTCAGGAAAGATTATAATTTCATTAGTTAAAAAAAATGATATGTATCCTCCTGGAAACTATAATGTAAGAATTTATTTAAATGGAAGCAGTAAAATTTCCAAAAAATTCTACATCTCAGATAAAATCTAATTGACTTTTGTATATTCAGATCCTACTTTACTGAATTCGCTTTTTACCCTTTGAAATATTAATTCCAATATTCCATTTACCACATTATCAAGATTATAGTTTTCAATAATTCTAACATTTTTCTCTTTTGCCAATTTTTCTATATAATCCTGAATCATCATGATTTTATCCAGATGCTTTATATATTTATCCATCGGCCTCGAACCCTGGGTCTCAACAGTTCTCTTGGTGAAGTGTTCTTTATGAATGTTTTTATCAGGTACTGATATAACTATCTGCTGGACTACAGCTCTGGACGAATATTCCCTGAGATCCAGGTAACCTGGCACTACGTGTGCGCCTTCTATAACAATATCTGATTTTTCCTCGATATTTCTCTTTATTATTGCTTCTATACCTACATTAACTGCCAGCACCTGTTCCCTGAAACCCAGAATAACCGGTTCTACTCCAGAAGGAGGAAGAGTTAGATTTTTATATGCATTATAAGAGGAGCCTCTAAGAGGCCTGATTAATTTTTCAGATACCGAAGCTCTCATTACTTCTCTTATGGCATCTGTAGAAGCTACCCTGGTTATATTTAATCTATTGGCCAGTATAGTAGCTATAGTCGATTTTCCTACACCGGTTGATCCTCCAATAAGTATTATAATTGGTTTTTCAAGTTTACCAACGGATTGCCAGAGTAAATATCTCTCAGCATATTCTAAGCTAACCTTATCTTTTATAAACCTGAATGCCAGTAATCTTAATTCACCGAGAGAAAGAGAATATATTTTATTTTTTAGAAAATAATCCTGGATTTCAAGCGCAATTTTATGAGCAGTTATGATATCCAAACCAGTTACCGAAATAGATGAAGCAAGTATTCCTTTGGAAAAGGGCAGACCACCTTTTTTATCGGAAATTACTATCACCCTGGGGCTTGCTTCATCTTTATTCCTTAAATCCATATTAATCTTTCTCCTTTGAGAATATTTTTTTTAATTCTCTTTCCAGCGCCCCTTTACCATCCAATATAATGGGAATATTATTCATATATATTACCTCTTTTTTATGCTTAAAAGCATAATCTGTTAAAACATCCACTGATGCCGCCTTTAATTCTGTCAGTATTGTGTCGTAATCCCCATTTTTTCCCAGGTCCTTTTTAAGCTCTTCTCTACTTCCCAGGCTGAAACTCATTTGTTTAACATTGCAATTAAAATTGCTCTCTACATAATTCTTAATTATAGATTCAATAATTTTATTAGCAGTCATAGCTATAAAAATCTTTTTACCCCCAATATCAGATAAAGGCTGCGGCCTAAAAACTGTTTTTATAATCTTAGCCTTTGAATTTATTTTTTTAATTTCCTTTTCTAAAAAAATTACTCTATTCCGATCAGCCAACGGCTCCTCACACATTGTAATGATTACCAAATCTGCAGATATTATTCTATAAATCCCTAAATAACCTATTATATTTTCCCAGCTCTGGCCGGCACCTATTACACATATGCTAGCATCTGTTTCCACATCCGGGATAGAAGCACCACTTCCTTCCACTATTATCAGGTCAGGATTTAATTTTACAGCAATATCTATACCTTCTTTTATATTAGACATAAAAATCTTACCTCCAAAACCTCCTCCACATCTTCTGCAGCCAACAGTGGTAATCTTGCTGGTAAGGGCATCTTCTATATAATCTGAACTCGCATGCATACCCTTATTACTGATACCCAGGAGATATTCAGGAGTAATATCTATTTTATCACCTCTAATGATCTGGGGACTTTTAGGTCCGCCTCTACCCATAGCAACAACACAAACATTAACATTTTGCCGGGTGTATATTTTAGATATATAAGAACTAACTGCAGTTTTGCCAATCCTTTTTCCCGTTCCAATAATGGATAGAGTGGGTTTGCTGCAGTGTATATCTTCTTTCTCATAAGAAAATAAAAAATCGGGACCCATGTAACTGCATTTATTTGCAAGACAAAAAGAAGCTATTTTCATTCTAATTATATAATTTACTACGGGCTCGTCACTTAAATCATAAACAATATCAGGCTTAAAATATTCAAGTGCTGCTTTAAAATCTATATCAATATCTTTAATTGTATAAACTTCTTCGCCAAAAAAATCCTCTAGATTATTTATCACCAATTTCTCAGTTCCGCCAAGGAAAATAATACCCTTAAAATTGCCAGGATAGATTTTTTTGAGCATCGCTACCGCATCATAGGTTACCTGTGGATAATGCTCACCGTCTACTAATGCAATTAGATTTTTACCCTTATTGTTTTTTCTCTTTAATAAACTTATCACCGAGTTTACTCTTTTTCTCTTTTCTTTTTATACCTAAAATTTTTTCAATTCTATCAAAAGGCGACCTTCTATATATATCAATTTCTTTCTCCCTGACATATATAATATTATAACTGGGTTCAATCTTTCCTCTTAATCTAAGACAGGAAACTGTTCCAGCAGTAACTACCAGCAGGTCTTCTACTCTCCAGAGGTATGGCACATGTTTATGTCCGTTTAGCACCATATCCACCCCGGCATCAACCACTGTTTCCAGAACATCGCCGGCATCATTTACAATATTCCTCTCCCTACCTGTGTTGGGGACTGGTACCAGATGATGATGCATGGCAAAAATCTTAAAATTTCCATTATCGCATTTACTGAACTCATTCTTAATCCATTCATAATGTTCTCTACCAATCTGTCCATTATCCAGATCCGGTTCACTTGAATCAGCTGCAACAATAGTTACCTTATTACTGTTAAATGAAATATACCTGCTTCCAAAGATATCTTCAAAATGTAAATATCCCACATTCCTGGAATCATGGTTTCCTAATTGGACCAGCAGATTTTTACATTTTATAGGTGAAAGATAGTTCTTCAACGTATCATATTCCATTCTGAAGCCATTGGCAGTGAGGTCTCCAGTTATAATTACTATATCAGGGTTAAGTTCATTTACTTCATCAATGCATCTGGTAAGAAGACTGGGTACAAAATGTTTTTCACCCACATGAATATCAGAGATCTGAACTATTATTGTTTCTTTAGTATTTTCTGCCATTACTTTCCCTTTCGAGTATTATATATAAATACCGATATACGTATTATCTAGTTTAAATGTTTCTTTTATTTTTTTAATTAAATTATACCACGGAAACCTTATACTTTTTCACCAAAGTTAAATTCACAAACAATTACAACATTATATCTTTTTTCGTTTTATTTAATTTTATAAAAAGAAAAAGTAAAGCACAACATAACATAATTATTATACTTTACCTTTTAATAAAGAAGCATCAGTAAACAACATATATTATAAACATTATTACTTTATAATTCTGGTCCTGATTAAATCCCTATACCATAATGCACTATCTTTTAATATCCTCTCCCGCGTTTCATAATTAATATAAATAATTCCAAATCTTTTTGAATAACCATGCTGCCATTCAAAATTATCCATTAAAGACCATATAAAATACCCTCTTATATCTGCTCCTTTTTGATTAAGCTCAGCCACTTTTTTTAAATGTCTCCTAAGATAATCTATACGTTTATTATCATGCACCTTTCCATCCTTGGATACCCTATCATCAAAAGCAGCACCATTTTCTGTAATATATATAGGTACCTGTATATAGCCTTCTCTAAGTCTCATTATAAGGTCGTATAAAGCTTCTGGTACTATTTCCCAATCCATTTCGGTTCTCTCAAAATTTCCATGAATTTTTCTGAATTTCAACACCGAATCCTGTGAAAATTCAATCAATTCACGTGAATAATAATTTACTCCCAGAAAATCATTTTTAATTGATATTTTTTGTAAATCACCGTCCTTTATAAAATCAAAATCACCTATAAATTCTTTATATACTTTCTTCATATCTTCAGGATATGAAGCTTTAAAAACAGGATCTAAAAACCACCTAATAGAATAGCCGTCAGATCTGGAAGCCGCTTCTATATCCTCTTTAGAGCTGGATGCAGGATATGATGGAACTAAATTAAGTGCTGTTCCAATTTCACTATCTTTAAAATTAAATTTCCTAAATTCTTCTACTGCAGCTCCATGGGATAATAAAATATGATGTGCTACTATTAAGGCTTCCCTCAAATTTTTATGTCCAGGCGCATGCACACCATCGTAATAACTATAAATTGATGCGCAAAGTGGTTCGTTATGAGTTATCCATAACAATACAGAATCATTAAGCTCCTCAAATACCTTTACAGCATATTCTTCAAACCACTTAACCGAATCTCTATTCAACCATCCACCCATCTTATAAGCCCATACCGGTAAGTCCCAGTGATACAGGGTAACAGTTGGTTTTATACCTTTCTCATTTAGCTCATTTACCAGTTTTTCATAAAATTCCATTCCTTTTGGATTATACTTACCCTTTTCTGGAAAAATCCTTGGCCATGAAATTGAAAATCTATATGCATCCGTACCTATCTCTTTCATTATCCCTACATCTTCTTTATATCTATGATAATGATCGCATGCAATATCACCAGTATACCCTCCGTATACTTTCCCGGGAATTTTACAGAATATATCCCAGATAGAAGGACCCCTGCCGTCCTCGGCCACAGCTCCTTCTATTTGATAAGATGATGTGGCAGCACCAAAGATAAAATCTTCTTTAAAATTCTTTATCACTATACTTTTACTCTTTTTCCTTTTCTAATAAATATCCATAATACACTTTTTCATCCTCTATTTCTTAATTACCCAGCACTGCAGTAACCTTTACCTCTTTTTTTCCTTTTTCAAAGGGAACCAAATTTCCCTTTATTAGTTTTCCATTTACCGTTAACCACTTAACTCCTTTACTGGCTTTATCAGGATTCTGTACTGTGATCTGATATCTTACTCCACGATAAAAGCGAATAACGCTGTACTCTTTCCAATCCTTGGGAATACAAGGGTCTATTAATAAGCCTCCATGATCAGGCTTAATTCCTAAAATTGCCTGAGAAATATTTACAAAACTCCAAGCTGCTGTCCCGGTAAGCCATGAATTTTTAGCCTCACCATGGGTAGCAGCATCTCGCCCGGCAACCATTTGAGAATAACAATATGGTTCACAGCGATAGGTTTCTATAATGTTCTCTTTAGTGCTTGGACATATACGTAGATAATAATCAAACGCTTTATCACCATTTCCCAAAATAGTTTCAGCTATAGATATCCACGGATTATTATGACTGAATATTCCTGCATTTTCCTTATAACCTGGTGGATAGGAAGAAATTTCTCCTAAATTAAGGTAATAGCAAGAATATGCGGGATGGAGTAGAATTATTCCATAAGGAGTTAAAAGGTATTTCTTTACACTATCCAGAGCTTTGCGAGCCATTCCGTTTTCCAGGCCGACTCCACCCATAATACACCAGCCCTGTGGTTCAATAAATATCTTTCCTTCTTCACATTCTTTAGACCCTATTTTGTTCCCATAATAATCATAAGCTCTCAGGAACCATTCTCCATCCCAGCCATACACCTCCACGGCTTTTCTTACAAGTTCATATCCCTTCCTAATTTCATCAATTTTTTCTTTATTAGCAACAATCTGGCGTAAGAGTGCGACCAGTTCACAGCAAACATAGAGAAACAGCCCGGCAATCATAACTGATTCCGCTACCCCACCAGATTTATCTCCGTATAACTGAAAACTTTCTCCAGGATGCCTTGAGAAACAGTTCAGGTTCAGACAATCATTCCAGTCAGCATGTCCTATAAGAGGAAGGTTATGCGGTCCCAGGTTTTTAAGGGTATATTCTACAGAGAGGTAAAGATGATCAAGAATAGAAGCTTTGCTTTCACATATATCTGAATAGCCAACCACTTCATCCAGTATTGAATAATCTCCGGTTTCTTTAATATATGCGCAGGTTGAAACTATAAGCCATAATGGGTCGTCATTAAATCCTCCACCCACATCCTTATTGCCTTCCTTTGTAAGTGGCTTATATTGATGGTAGCAACTCCCGTCAGAAAGTTGAACAGCAGCAATATCCAAGATTCTCTGTCGTGCACGCTCTGGAACCATATACATAAAACCAAGTAAATCCTGATTGGAATCCCGGAATCCCAGTCCACGTACAATACCTGATTCATAAAAGGAGGCAGAGCGGGACAAGTTAAAAGTTACCATACACTGGTACTGGTTCCATATATTAACCATACGTTCTACATGCTCATTATCTATTTCCACCCTATATCTACCAAGTAATTTTTCCCAATACAACCTTAATTCATTAAACGCTCTATCTATGTCTTCAGAACTTTTATAAACTTTCATCTTAGCCCATAATGATTCTTTATTTATAACATTGGAAGCTGAAAATTTTTCATCTTCTTTGTTCTCCATATAACCCAATATAAAATGAAGATTTTTCTTTTTTCTCGGGCTTAAAGTAATATTAACCTGATGAACACCAACTGGATACCAACCATTTGAAATGGAGTTAGTACACTTTCCAGTGGTAACTGCCTTAGGATTTCCGAAACCATTATAAATACCGATAAAAGCATCACGGCTGGTATCAAACCCATCTATTTTTCGGCTACAGGTGAAGTATGCGTAATGATTTCGCCGCTCTCTATATTCAGTCTTGTGAAAAATAGTCCCATTGTCTACTTCTACTTCTCCTGTATTAAGATTACGCTGAAAGTTGGTCATATCATCCATAGCATCCCAGAGACAAAACTCTACAAATGAGAAAAGAGTTATTTCTTTCTCCTGTTTTGTATTATTGGCCAACGTAATATTCCATATCTCCATGTTTTCTCCAAGAGGTACAAAATAGGTCACCTCCGCCTCAACTCCATTTTTTTGACCCCTTATAACCGTATAGCCCAGACCATGCCGGCAGGAGTATTCATCAAGCAATGTCTGGCTTGGCTTCCAACCCGGGTTCCAGTATGTATCACCATCCTTGATATACAAGTAGCGGCCGCCCGTATCCACCGGAACATTATTGTATCTATAGCGGGTTATACGACGCAGCCGTGCGTCCAGGTAGAAACTATAACCACCAGCTGTATTAGAAATAATACCAAAGTATTTCTCGCAACCTAAATAGTTTATCCAGGGTAGAGGAGTGTCGGGCCGGCTAATAATATACTCTTTGTTGGCATCATCAAAATGTCCGTATGGGTTCATCATTATCTCCTAAAATTTTGGTAAGTATTCGAAAAATACATTTTATATGGTCACGGCGAGAAATTCAAAAACTTTCGGGGAGATTCCTCACTGACCCCTCGCTTCGCTCTGGGCTTCGGCTCGGAAGAGGCTCCGCAATCTCAAGGATGATATATGTTACCCCTTTGTTGCTCCAGCCGTTAGACCACTAATCATATACTTCCCTAATAGGGTAAAAAATGCCAGTACGGGAAGAGATACCAATACACAAGCAGCCATCATTCCACCCCAGCGGTTTTCTTGAGTGGTGATATATCTCAAAACGCCGATAGCCACCGTCGTTGTATCCTTTCCTGTAAGGACGGAAGCGAATAATACCTCACCCCAGGCCATCATAAATCCATATATAGCGATAGCGGCAAGACCCGGTTTAGCTAAAGGAAGAATAACTCTAAAAAGAGCTCCTACTTTACTACATCCGTCAATTTGAGCCTGTTCATCTATTTCCCGGGGAATGGTATTGAAGTAACCTCTCATCATCCAGATAGAAAAGGGAAGGGCAAAAGAGGTATAGGTAAAAATCATCCCCCAATAGGTATTTCTCATAGGAAGACCTGTAATGTTCGTTATCCCGATAAATATAACAAAATAAGGAATTAGGAAGAGAATTCCGGGAAACATCTGGGTAGACAATACCGATATGGTATAGGGGGTTTTACCAGGAAATTTAAAACGGGAGATTGAGTAGGCGGCCAAAACAGCAATAATGAGACAAAAAATCATGGTTCCCAGGCTTATTATTATACTGTTTTTAAAATAATCCGCTATTTTAACCACTTTATTTACTGTTATATAATTCTCCAGAGTAGGACGACGAGGTATCCAGGTAGGTTCCTGGCCCGGTGTCTTAATATCCGCGGCCTGGATCTC
>Ga0172364_10000352_pt1 | contig 32185 bp, 33 predicted proteins | sample LakKivSesite10cm_FD_114545 | JGI IMG/M metagenome (GOLD analysis project Ga0172364, IMG submission 114545) | Sediment microbial communities from Lake Kivu, Rwanda - Sediment site 10cm | ecosystem: Environmental > Aquatic > Freshwater > Lake > Sediment | place: Rwanda: Western Province, Lake...
CAGCATTCAAATCATTAAGATATTCTGCCAGAACAATTATCCTTTTTTCGTATCCTGGTATTGCTGGTATTTCAACACCAACATCCATTTTTGTTTTCAATGAGTTTTTAATGAGTTTTTCGCATACTGTGTTTTCCATTTTATCCCATGAATAAACTGGTGGATGAAACCTGATTTCATCAAGACCAGCATCATCCAATTTGTTTATCCATTTTTTATCAAAATTCCCAGCAGTGTAAAGATGAATATGATGACTTTCACCAAACGTTTCTTTTAACAGTTTGGTGTAGCGCAGTGTTTTTTCAGGGACAAACATGGGGTCACCACCTGTTATGCCTGTGCCAAGTGCATTAATAAGCCCTGCCTCATTAATTGCCTCAGAATCATGACTTACCTTTTTTTCATCTGCAAAAACCATGTCCTTTCCCCTTTTCCTTTTTGAAAGTGGGCAGTAGAAGCATCTTCTTGAGCACAGACCTGTAATCAGTAAAACAAGTTTTGCTCCTTTCTCACAATATTTGCATCCTTTTGGAAGTCTGCCTATGAGTTTGGAACCTTTTTGAAGGGAAATCACAATCAACAATATATTTGGATGATTAAATAGTTTGATATGAAGATAAAATACGATTGTTTCGCCAAAGTTTTAAATTATAACAACACTATGAGGTTGTACCAAAGAGGAAAAAATGAATTCATTTCGATACAGTCTGATGAATACTAAATTTCCAGTAACCTATGAGCCGGATTCCCCAAAAGGAGTAATATTAGAAAACCTGCCTGAGAATATCCCAGAGAACACATCTGCTATTTGTGTTTACAACAACCCTAGGGGAAAACCAAAATTAGATCCGTTTGTTTATGGTTTAAAACTGAAGGAAAAATTTGGAAAAGACATCGTTGTTAACATCAGGGTTCAGGATTACAGCATACCACTATTTCAAAGTGTTCTCTGGGGCGGGCATGTACTAGGCATAAGAAACCTGCTTATGGTCACAGGTGATTGTTGTTCAAGCAGTCCTTTTTTGATTGATGTCACAGAGGGCATTACAGCGGTAACAGAATATCTTAATAACGGCTACATCATGCCTGGGCTAAGCGGTAAAACAAAAATGCATCATAACCGCTACAAAGAAAATATCGATTTGATAGATAATCAGCAGCAGATATTCGAGAAATCCGAAGGGAAAACCGATTTTTTTGTAGGTGCGGCTTTGATACCAACCAGGAGGAAAGAGCCAGAGATCTACCAGAAAAAGGTTGATGCAGGCGCCCAGTTTTTTATGACACAGTTAACCTATGATTCTAAAAGCATAATTGACTTCATGGAAAAGGTGAATCCGTCAAAGCCTGTTCTTGTAGGCTCTTGTCCTATAGCATCTTTAAAAAGAATAAAATTTTTCAGAGAGCAGCTGAAAATACCTGGTTTATCAGATAAATTAACAAAAAGCTTGAAAGCAGCAAAAAACATTGGTGAAAAATCAGTAGAGGTGTGTGTTAGCATGCATCAGGAATTAAGAGATTTCGCGAGGGAAAACAATTATTCTCTTGGTGCCCATGTGATGGCTATTTCCCACCCTGATTTGGCCCTGGAAATAATCAGGAGGTTGCAATGAAAAATAATTTCTATCCTTGGAGCGGCGAATTTACTGTCTGCTCTTCTAACAGCTGCGTAGCAGTGGTGTTGCTGCAAACAGACTACACCCCGCCTAGGGATGTAGCAGTATTTGGCCAGGTAAAAACAGAGAATATTGGTATAGAAAAAATAGTTGCCAATGTCATCTCCAATCCAAATATAAGATATCTTTTGATTTGTGGGGATGATATCAGAGGCCATCTGCCTGGTGCAACGCTTATCGCATTGCATAAACATGGAATAGATAAGGAAAACAGGGTTGTTAATGCACCTGGCGCCATCCCATATATTGAAAACCTTGAAGCAGAAGCAGTGGAGAGATTCAGGAAACAGGTAGAAATTCTGGATTTAATAGGTGTGAGAAAGAATGAAAAGATAGATGCGGTTGTTAGGAATTGTATAAAGAACCCACTTCCATCATTTGGGAGTCCTTACATTGCCATAAAAATAGGGGCAAAATACAGGTGGGCTGTGACGGATGATAAAAGGGCTCTGCATTCAAAAATTGTTATAGATTATATGGGAAAGATAAAAGGAAGGGGGTGCTGAAACCTGTTTTCATTTACGAAAAAACAAAAAATATTTGACATCTCAGGAATCCGTATAGGCGGACAGCCAGGAGAATACCCCACTGTTCTGTTTGGAGGAATGTTTTTCAAAGGTGAGCCAAAGCTGGATGAAGGAAAAGAACATCTGGAAAAAATGCTGTTGCTCAGCAGGTTAACCGGAAATCCTGCAATCCCTGATTTCTTTATTCGAAAAGAATCATATATAGAAAAAATTGTTGATTTCATTGAAAGCACCTTGCCTAAAAAACATCCTTTTTCAATAGATATCACTGTTCCATCAATCAAAATAAAAACGTTAGAGTATCTTCACAGGAGGGGTCTTCTCCCCAGGACAGTTTACAATTCCATCCATATAGGGGTTACAGAAGAGGAAAGAAAGGCGCTAAAAAAGTATACGCCGGCTGCAGGGATAGTTGTGGCATTCAATCCAAAGGATAAATCACCTGATGGTAAAATAGAAGTTCTGGAAAACAGTGCACATCTGTTAGACAAAGGATTGCTTGCCATAGCTAATGAAGTGGGCATCAAAAATGTTCTTGTTGACACTGCTGCGCTTGCACCTGGAGAAAACAGTGGTGCGTCTGTTGCAGCTATCCCGGTAATAAAAGAGGAATACGGACTGCCAGCAGGTTGTGCAATACACAATGTTGTTGAGAAATCGGCCTGGCTTAAAAATTTTGACTCTGCTGTCAAAGTGGTGGATGCGTCCTCAAATATTAACATCCCCTTGTTCGGCGGGGACTATGTCATATTCGGCCCTGTGGAAAACGCTGAATACGTGTTCCCCATAATAGCCTGGGAGGATATACTTATTTCAGAATACACCGAAAATTATTTTGGAATCAAGCCCTGGAAAAATCATCCCAGGAGGAAGTTTTTTAAATGAAAAAAACAGTGATCAAAACAACCGTGATTGGCTCCTACCCGGTCCAGCCGGACAACATGGCTTTCATGAAAAACTATTTTGATCAAACAGTGGACATTTCCTGGGAAAAAAACATTGAAACAGCAGTCAATGACATGCTGGGGGCAGGAATAGATATTATCACTGACGGGCAGACAAGGGACCCCATGATACAGCTCTTTACCAGAAAACTCGATGGATGCAGGGTCAGGGGCAGGGCAGAGATAATAAATAAAATTAGGTACAGGGAGCCTGTAACAGTTGAGGACCAGAAATATGTTAGGTCCCTGCTCCCAAAGGACAGGAAACTAAAAGGCGTTATCACAGGACCTTATACCCTAGCCAGGTCATGCATTGATTTATATTACAGTGATGAGAAACAGGAGGCCTTTGATTTTGCATCCGCCCTTAAACAGGAGGCTGAACTGCTGCAAAAACATGTTGATATGCTCAGCATGGATGAACCGTTTTTCTCTGATTCTGTTCCAGAGTACGGAAAAAACCTGATAAAGACGGTTGCACAAAACATTTCTCTTCCAACTGCGCTCCATGTCTGCGGCGACACATCAAAAGCAATCCCTGATTTGATAGAAATGCCTGTGGATATTCTCTGCCTTGAGTTTAAAGGTACTCCGAAACTCTTTGATGTACTCAAGGATTATTCTTTTCCTCAGAGAATCTGTTTAGGCTCTGTTCGCTCTGATGACAGCAGGGTTGAAAGCACAGAAGAAATAGTTGAACACATCAAAAAAGCAATAAGCATCTTTGGTGACAAGATAGTGCAAATCTCACCTGACTGCGGTCAGAGGATGCTGTCAAGAAAGACCGCATATCAAAAATTAAGGAATCTTGTAAAGGCAGGTGAAATAATCAATGCCAGATAAAATCATTCCACTGATAGAAGCAAAAAAAACATCTGGAAAATACGTTGAACTGGACCCAAAGGGTTTTTTTGTCATAGAGTTAGATAAACAGCAAATCAGGGTGGAATATTACTCCAATGTTTACAGGAAAAAAAGAATTGGATCCGGAAAACTGGAAAAAGTCTTCACTGGAAAAAAAGCAGACGCATTATCTGACACCATTGCAAACCATGTGTCAGGTCTCAGACCAGAGCATTATTGCTATCTCGGCAGGGAGCTCCAAAAAGCGGAGTCTGCACTCAAAAACAATGAAAAATACATTCAGGATGGGTGCTGACGTTTTTGTTCACCGTGCTCAGCCGATTTGTTCAAAGGATGAATAGTTTGGCTGAATTAAGCAATCTCAACAACAAGCTTTTTCTTTCCTCCAAGAGCAACCAAGACTTCTTTTCCTTTCATCATTCCTAGAAATTTTGCAATATCTTTTGGTATTCTAACCATCAAAGAGTTGCCTGAGTAAGAAATCTTTGTTTTATGCGCAAGCCCCCAGACACCCAGCTCTTTTGCCTTTGCTTCAATAGCATCAAAGGACTTCTCTGTAAATATAACCTCCCCACACTTAGGGCATACATCAGATTCGTACTCACCAAAATATATGTCTCCATATATGTATGGTGATTTTTTCCTTATCAGCCTTCCTTTATCACATAACGGACATTCCATGATATCACCCTTCTGTTTCTCTATAAGCTGTGATCACAATATAGTGACATGGTATTTTCCTGTAGACCAACTCGGTTTTTCTGAACAATGCTGTTACCTTTTTACCGTGTGCTTTTTTAGCGCCTTTCAATATAGTTTCAAATGCTTCACCTTTAGAAATTCCTCTTTCTATGAGCATTTCAGTTGCATGCGCTGTCGGTCTTAACTCACAGTCCATGGATATTCTAATAACTACATGTAAGTATGGGTATATATATTTACTTATTTATCTAAATTTATCTGCAGCCTCATCAACAATCTGCTTAAGCTGCTGCGCGAACTTTATTTGAGATCCTTCAGTCAAGCAAAATTTCTTCTTCAAATCCCTCTATTTCGCTCCATCCTTTTTTATCAATAACACCCCGAATTACTGTTTTCCTACTAAAATGGTAACTATCATACATCCTGCAACTCATTTTGGCCTCTATTGGCTAATAAGAATTTGAATCATTATATTTTACAAAAAAGGATGTGTTGCCATTAAAAACATCATCCTCCTCACTTTCTAAAGGAATTGGTAAAAATATTTCATAACTATTGTTAGAGGAGGTACCAATGATAATCTCAAGTTCATAATTTGTTTTACGTTGTAAGCGTAAAAAAATAAAATATGTGCTTACAGATCCTATTATGAAAAAGATTAGGACGATAAAAATGATTATTTTTATTTTCCCATTTATTTTCATCTCAACACATCCACTTTTTCTCTTCCACCTTCAGATAGCTCATCCCCGCGCATCTCTTTTTCACTCCTCCAGATACTTTTTCACCATTTTTATTGCGCAGAGTTCACCGCACATTGAGCAGGTGTCCTCAAAAGATGGTTTTCTTTTCTCCCGAATCATTTTTGCTTTTTCAGGGTCAACGCAGTGTTTGAACTGCTCGTCCCAGCTCAGATTTTTCCTTGCATTTGATATAGACAAATCCATGTCAAGGTTTTTCCCCCTTGCAATGTCTGCAGAGTGTGCTGCTATTTTTGATGCAATGACACCATCCCTAACATCATCCACTGTTGGTAGGGAGAGATGCTCTGTTGGTGTTACATAGCACAGAAAATCTGCGCCGTAGTATGCTGCAAGCGCTCCTCCTATTGCACCAACAATATGATCATATCCTGGTGCAATGTCTGTGACAAGTGGTCCTAGAACATAGAATGGTGCGTTTTTGCACACTGTTTTTTCTATCCTGACATTTGCTTCTATCTGATTTAATGGTATGTGCCCAGGTCCTTCAACCATGGTTTGCACACCTTTTTCCCTTGCCCTTTCAACAAGTTCTCCAAGTATTACTAGTTCCTGAATTTGAGCAGGATCGGATGCATCTGCGATGCATCCAGGTCTGAGACCGTCACCGAGGCTTAGCGTAAAATTGTGTTCACTGGCAAGTTCAAGCAGGTAATCATAGTTTTGATACAGTGGGTTTTCTTTCTGGTTGTGGATTATCCATGCAACAAGGAACGCCCCTCCCCTGCTCACAACACCTGTTGTTCTTTTCTGCTTTTTTAGTTTTTCAACGCTTTCCTTTGTGACACCGCAGTGAACGGTCATAAAATCAACACCATCCCTTGCATGTTTTTCAATGGAGTTGAAAACGTCATCCTCTGTCATCTCAACAACCGCGCCTTTTTTTGCATACTCCATCCCTGCCTGATAAATTGGTACTGTGCCGAGCGGTATGTTTACTGTTTTCAAAATTTTTCTTCTAATCTCATCAATGTTTCCGCCTATTGATAAATCCATTATGGTATCAGTACCATATTTCACTGCGGTTTTTGCTTTTTCAATTTCCTCATCAATGTTCACGTAGTCTGGTGAAGAGCCAATGTTTGTGTTTATTTTAACCCTGAGTTTTTCACCTATGCCAAGTGGTCTTGGTGAATGCTTTGGATTAAAAGGAATAATAGCCCTGCCATCAAGAACCAGTTTTTTCAGTTTTGCTGGATCAACCCTTTCATCTTTTGCAACCTGCTTTATTTCCTCCTGAAGTTTTAATGCAACCTTTTCCAGTGTCATAATTGCTAAATGGATTAAAAGATAATAAAGATGATGGATTATTTGGCTACTTGATTTTTATCTTTTTTCCTTTTTTCTCTTCTTTCTTCTTCTCAGACTTTTTCATTACCACATCCAGGATGCCGTTTTTGTATGTTGCAGATGTTGAGTCAGGAATAATCTTGCAAGGCATTGCAACGTCCTTATGGTATTTCCTTTTCGGTGTGTCAACGTCTATTGTCAGCATGTCTTCTGTTGCGCTGAGGTCAACATCGTTTTTTTCAACACCAGGGATTTCAAGGGTGACAGAAACAGAATCCCCGCTTTCTATGACGTCTGTCAAAGGCTCCCTCTCACCAAGCTCAGCCACGCCTTTTCTTGGTGTGTTGCCAAATTCCCTGAACTGTGGCTTGCCATCAGGTCCTACCCTCATTGAGAAGCCGTAAACAAAAGGACCGTAAACCTTTCTTTCCATTTCCTCAGTGTCAATGCCTTTTGTCATATCCCTGAAAAGTCTTTCCATGTGCTTCCTCATTCTCCTTAGCTCCTCATCAAAATCTTCACCGAAGAAATCGCCGAAGAAATCATCCTCGTCCTTTTTCTTTTTTCTCCAATCCATTTATTTCACCATTCCTATTATTTGTTTCATAGTATTTTATTTTTTCTCCAGAAACCTTTTTTAGACAAACCTTCAAACTCGCGCAGTAGCTCTTTTTGATGCTCATCAAGTTTTTCCGGTGTTTTCACAATAACTTTTACAAGTTCATCACCTTTTCCATAACCCCTCAAGTTTTTTATCCCCTTACCTTTTAATCTGAATACGGTGTGGGTCTGCGTACCTTTCGGAATTTTTAGGGATATATTACCATTCAGGGTTGGAACCTTGGTCTCATCACCAAGTGCTGCCTGGGCAAAACTTATAGGTAGATCATAAATTATGTTGTTTTCTTCTCTTTTGAAAACAGGATGAGGTTTCACATGAACAACAACGTACAAATCACCAGGAGGGCCACCTCTAACCCCTGCGTATCCTTCACCTGGGATTCTTAATGATGTCCCATCATCAGCACCAGGTGGTATTTTAACAGATATTTTTCTTGCATGTTCAGTAACACCATTTCCATTGCATTCATCACATTTTTTTTCTATGATGTTTCCACTGCCACTGCATTTGTTGCAGGTTGTGATTGTAACAAACTGTGAATAACCATGTGTTCTCACGTTTTTTATCTGACCCGAGCCATGGCAGGCAGGGCAGGTAGACATTGATTCTGCACCAGAGCCATTGCATTTTCCGCATTTTTCTGTTCTTGGTACATTTATTGTTTTTTCAACACCAAATGCTGCATCCTCAAGCGTGATTCCTATGTCATGCCTGATGTCCTCACCCTGCGCAGCCCCCTCCCTTCTATAAAATCCTCCTCTGCCTCTACCAAAGAATATGTCAAACATGTCCTCAAAACCGCCGAATCCTCTGAAAATATTGAAATCAAAATCCCTGAACATATCCCTGAAAATATCATCCTGCGTGTACCTCTGATGAATGCCGTCATAGCCAAAGGTGTCATACTGTACTCTTTTATCATTGTCTGAAAGAACAGCATACGCCTCTGATATTTCCTTGAACTTTTCAGCAGCATTTGGGTCTTTGCTCACATCAGGATGATATTTTTTCGCAAGCTCCCTGTAAGCTTTTTTCAATTCATCCTTTGATGCGTTCCTGTTTATTCCGAGAATGTCATAATAATCCTTTTTCATATTAACTAACTACTTCTTTTCCTCATCCTCAACCTTGTATTCAGCATCAACCACTTTTTCATCCGTGGGATGGCCCTTCCAGGTTTTCTTCCCCTCTTTTTTTTCCTGTTTTTTTGCCTGCTCCTGCGCTACCTGCTGATAGATTTTTGCTCCGACCTCCTGAAGTTTTTTACTTAGTTCTTCTGTTTTGTTTTTTATTTTTTGTATGTCCTTACCTGATAATGCATCCCTTAACTCTTTCACTTCTGATTCAATCTTTCCCTTTTCATCCTTTCCTATTTTTTCACCGAGCTCCTTTACTGTTTTCTCAGCAGTGTAAATCATGCTGTCTGCGTTATTCCTTGTTTCAACCTCCTCCTTTTTCTTTTTGTCCTCCTCAGAATATTTTTCTGCCTCCTTCATCATTCTGTCTGTTTCTTCCTTTGAAAGTTTTGTTGACGCTGTTATTGTTATTTTCTGCTCCTTTCCTGTACCCAAATCCTTGGCTGAAACATTCATTATTCCGTTTGCATCAATATCAAATGTCACCTCAATCTGCGGCATCCCTCTTGGTGCTGGTGGTATCCCAACAAGGTTGAACATCCCGAGTGTTGTGTTATCAGCAGCCATTGCTCTTTCACCCTGCAAAACGTGTATGGTTACAGATGTCTGGAAATCTGCGGCTGTTGAGAATATCTGGGACCTTTTTGTTGGTATGGTTGTGTTTCTTTCTATGAGTTTTGTGAAAACACCACCGAGTGTTTCAACACCAAGCGAGAGTGGTGTGACATCAAGCAAAAGTAAATCTTTTACTTCACCAGCAAGAACACCACCCTGGATTGCTGCTCCTGCGGCAACGCATTCCATGGGGTCAACGCCTCTCTCACTTTTTTTTCCAATAATGGATTCAACAAACCTTTGTACAACAGGCATCCTTGTTGGTCCTCCTACAAGTATAACCCTGTCAATATCCCTTGGCTCTATTTTTGCATCACTCAATGCCTGCTCAGCGGGTTCTCTACATCTTTCAACTATTGGTGCTACAAGCTCCTCCAGTTTCGCCCTAGAAAGTGTCATCGTGAGATGCTTTGGTCCTGACGCATCCGCTGTTATGTATGGGAGATTTATTTCTGTTGTGACCGTTGTTGAAAGCTCTATTTTTGCTTTTTCACATGCCTCCCTAAGCCTCTGTTTTGCCATTTTATCTTTTCTTAAATCAATGCCATTCTCTTTTTTGAACTCATCTGCAACATAGTCAACTATTGTGTCATCCATGTCTGTTCCACCAAGGTTTGTGTCACCTGATGTTGATTTAACCTCAAAAACACCTGAGCCAAAATCCATAACAGTGACATCAAGTGTTCCCCCACCGAAATCAAAAACAAGAACCTTTTGATCCTTCCCCTTTTTGTCTATACCATAGGCAAGTGATGCCGCCGTCGGCTCATTAATAATTCTAACAACATCCAGCCCTGCAATAGTGCCTGCATCCTTTGTTGCTGTTCTCTGGTTATCATTAAAGTATGCTGGCACCGTGATTACCGCTTTTTTAACAGGCTCACCAAGATATGATTCACAGTCGTTTTTTATTTTTTGAAGTAACGCAGCTGATAACTCCTGAGGCGTGTACTCCTCACCGTATATTTTGTATTTGTAGTCAGTACCCATTTTTCTTTTAAAACCTGTCACGGTACCCTCAGGGTTTGTCACAGCTTGTCTCCTAGCAGGCTCACCAATCAGCCTCTCACCATTTTTTGTGAATGCCACATACGATGGGAAAGCCTTTCCCCCACCGATTATTGTTCCTTCCGCGCTTGGTATAATTGTTGCCCTCCCACCAATCATCACTGACGCTGCAGAGTTGCTTGTTCCTAAATCTATGCCTATGATTTTTTCCTTTTTTTCCTTCATACTACTCACCTTTTTTTGATACCTTTACTTTTGCAGCCCTTATCACATTTTCATTTAACATATACCCCTTCTGAATTTCTTCCAAAACCGTATTCTCAGGTTTGCTGTTGTCAACAACCTGTAGAAATGCTTCATGTTTATAGGGATCAAAGTTTTTGCCAACCGCATCTATTTTTTTTAAACCCTCATTTTCTAGTGCATGTAAAAAGTTTTTATAAACCATGCTTAACCCATCAGTTATTTCCTTATCTTTAATGTTGCTCATGATTCTTTCAAGGTCATCAACACTACCAAGTAATTTTGTTATCAGGTTTTTATTCGCATATTTTATGTAATCATTTTTTTCTTTATCACTTCTTTTCCTAAAATTCTCAAACTCTGCCTGAAGCCATTGTAATTTTGACAGATAATCATCCACTGTTTTTGTTTTTTCCTCCAGCATTTTTTTTGTTTCTGATAACTCCAATTTTAGTTTCTGATAACTGCTTATCTTTGCTGGTGTCATGATTCACCTGATGAATGATTAATTCAAAAAAGTAAAAAAGAGAGAAAAATTTTTTAGTATTCTTCGCCCATGCCACCCATTCCGCGGGGTCCGCCTGGCGGCATTGGTGGTGTTTTCTCAGCACCCTTTGATGCAATCACATCGTCTATTCTCAGAATCATTATTGCTGCATCCGTGGATGACTGCAGTTCCTGTCTGCTAACCCTTATAGGCTCAATAACTGTGTCATGCATATCATTTATTTTTCCTTCCAGCACATTAACGCCTACATGCTTCTTTCCATTCTTATGTGCCTTTCTCAGGTCAATGAGCGTGTCTATGGGGTCCATGCCTGCGTTTTCCGCGAGTGTTCTTGGAACAATTTCAACCGCATCTGCAAATGCATCAATCGCCATCTGCTCCCTTCCACCAACTGTTGATGCATAATCCCTGAGAATCTGCGCTATTTCCATGGCTGTCGCGCCTGCACCTGTAACAGTTTTTCCATCCTCTATTCCCACAGCTACAACAGACAGTGCATCATGGAGTGACCTCTCCATTTCGTCCACCACATGCTCAGTTCCACCTCTTATAAGGATGGAAACAGCCTTCGGGTTTTTGCATTTTGTTACAAAGGTCATGTTGTCATCCGCAATCTTTTTTTCTTCAACCATCCCTGCCGCTCCAAGATCTGATGCCTTTATGTCCTCCAGTCTTGTTACAATTTTTGCTCCCGTTGCCCTGGCAAGTTTTTCTATGTCAGATTTTTTTGCCCTTCTCACAGCATAAATATTGTTTTTTGCAAGATAATGCTGTGCCAGATCATCAATTCCTTTCTGACAGAACAACACATTTGCACCTGCATTTTTTATTTTTTCAACCATTCTTTTCAGTGTATTTTCTTCCTCAGCCAGGAACATCTGAAGTTTTTTCGGGTCAGTGATTTCTATTTTTGCATCAACCTCTGTTTTCTTGATTTCAAATGCGGAGTCAACAAGTGCGATTTTTGCGTTCTTAATGCTTTTCGGCATGCCTGAATGCACCCTTTCCTTGTCAACGATTATGCCTTCAATGAGTTCTGTGTCAGATATTGCTCCGCCATGCTTTTTCACAATCTGGATGTTGTCAGTATCAGCAGTTATTTTACCATCCGTTTCCTCTGCGATGGACGTTACTGCTTTCACGGCTATCTCCGCAAATACTTCACTTGAGCCTGAAGCACTTTTACTCATCATTGCTGTTATAGCAATTTTTTTCAGTGTTTCCTTGTCTTTTGCTGAAACCTTTTCTGCAATAGCATCCAGGGTTTTGCAGGCTTTTTCTGCTGCGAGCCTGTATCCACCAACAATGATTGTTGGGTGCACATTCTGCTCCACAAGACTTTCAGCCTTTTTCAGAAGCTCCCCTGCGAGTATTACAGCAGTTGTTGTCCCATCACCGCACTGCTCATCCTGTGTTTTTGCTACCTCAACCAGCATTTTTGCTGCTGGATGCGCAACATCGATCTCTTTCAGTATGGTAACGCCGTCGTTTGTTATCACCACATCACCCATAGAATCCACAAGCATCTTGTCCATGCCTCTTGGACCTAATGTTGACCTCACTGCGTCTGCTATTGCCTTCGCAGCAGCAATGTTATTGCCCTGCGCTCCTCTCCCTTTCTCCCTTGTCGTTCCTTCCTTCAATACTATTATTGGTTGCTGTCCACTCATCATATCATATCACCTTCCATGCAGACAGGTATAGTTATACTTCTATATAAAAGTTGCTATTCAGGCGTAAATACCAGTACGCCAATTTACCATGGTATGAATGTGTGCAGTGTGGGCGGGTTCGGGTATGATTCAAATGTTTATCTTATCAAATCCAGTAAGCCGATAATTGTTGACACAGGCACCGGTCAGGGTATTTATTTTAAAAAAATGGTTGAAAATATTGAAAAATTTTGCTCTATTAGCTCCATCAAAACCATCGTGCTGACACACATGCATTTTGACCACACTGGAGGAGCAGGAAAGCTTCAAAGGATGACAGGTGCAAAGGTGCTTATACACAGGGATGATGCAGGCCATGTCATGACTGGTGACAATGTTGCCACAGGTGCGAGGATGTTTGGCGGGAGCATGGAGCCATTGAATGCTTCAAACATTGACAATGCTGTTGATGGGGGAGATGTTACCTTAAAAGTGATTCATACACCAGGACATAGCCCTGGAAGCATATCACTCTATGAGGAAAAAAGTAAATCACTGTTTTCAGGCGACACAATATTTGCCGATGGCAGTACAGGCAGGTGGGATTTGATAGGCGGGGACTACAATCAACTATTAAATTCAGTGAAAAAACTCTCAGCTCTTGATGTGAAAAACCTTTACCCAGGACATGAAAGATTTGTTGAAGGAAATGGAAATGAGCATGTAATGAGCGCTTTAAGATTCATAGAATCAATATGAATGCAAAAGAAACACTGAACAAAATAAAATGGTCAGAAGACATAAAAAAAGCAGAAATATGGTATCTGCACAGGGGCGCGCCAAATGACACAATGATAATTACAGGGAAGGATATTGTTGCTCTGCATCATTCATTCATGAGGCTTGAAGGTGAAACAATGATACCATATCACAGGATACTGAAGATTTTTTATGATAGGAAACTGGTCTGGGAAAGGAAATAAATTTTTCTGTGTTAAGGATAATATTTTATTTTTTCTTTCTCCAAATTATTTAACGTGTCTCCCTGTATCTTACAAACCCTCCAAGCATCAGTATTAAACTCGCAATCAGTGAAAGGTACAAGCCAATACCAGGACTAGCCCTCAACGCACCCCAGAAAATACTGCTCCAGAATGCTATGTTAACAAAAGCCCAGATTGTGTTGAGAAGCGCTAAACCGCCAAGTCCAAGGATACCTAGGGCGATGTAGCAGAGTTTTATCTCCTTGATGTTTTTTGTGATTAGTTCATCTATGAACAGTAGTATTATTGCAAATATAGACAGCCCTATTACGTAGGAACTGCCACCATAGGAGTATTCATAGCCAAACCATGATGTGTAGGTTGCCCATGGTAGAATACCGCCGATGATGAGCAGTATGCTTCCAAGCAATGCGATTTTTTTACCTTTTGAAAATGTTAGAGGATTAAGGTTGATTCCTCCGGGTCTCGGCTGATAAGGCTGTTGCTGATACTGTGGTGGAGGGTATGGGGGCGGTGTCTGCTGATAAGATGGTGTCATTTTTTTCACCTATATTTCCCCATGGTCATGATATATAATTGTATTGTGAAAAGGTTATAAACAAAATTTGAACTTTGTTGTCCTCTGATTTGAGGGATTACTATAGATAAGTTTTAATTACATGCTTGCTGTTTAACAGTATTGATGGCTGTCAAGGTTAAGGATTACATGACAAAGGCTGTGGTTACGGTCTCACTTGACATTAGCGTGAGGGACGCAATAAGTATAATGCTTAACTCAGCCCATCACAGTCTGCCTGTTATCAAAGGAAAAAAAATTGTGGGTTTTGTCACAGCAAAGGAGTTATTACGTCATTATCATCCCTTAGGCTTAACTGTTGGGGACATAATCAAGAATGGAACAATTACTGCCCATCCTGAGATGAGTCTGGATGATGCTGCTAGAATCATGTTCAGGTTCTGGATGGAGAAACTGCCTGTTGCTGATGATGACGGAAACCTTGTTGGCCTGATATCAAACATTGATGTTTTAAGGTCCCATATTGAGAGAACAAGTCCTTCAAAAGCCTCCAAATTGAAGATGGCACTTGAAGATCTGCATGATGTAAAGATTAGAGGTAGGACAGGGAAAATACCAATAGAAAATCTTGTTCCGACGCAGAAAAGGATTTATGCTGATGAACTGCAGGGCAGGGAGTATGAGATTCAGAAAGGGCTGGCTGAACCAATAATTGTTATAAAGAAAAAAAATTATTATTTGCTCATAGATGGGCATCACAGGGTGATAGCGGCGTTAAACCTCGGGATAAAGGAGATTGATGCACATATACTGGAGATGGACAGGGATGTTGAGCTTGGTATTGAGAAAACCGCGAAAGAGCAGGGATTGAGGACATTGAATGACATGGAGATTATTGATTATGCGCGCCATCCCCTTGTTGAGATAACAACAAGACTTCTTAAGAGGAATGAAAATGTCAGTGATACACACTGAAAACATAAGGAAGTGCTTTGGGGAATTTGTAGCGTTGGATAACCTAAACATTGATATTGATGCAGGTGATTTTTTTGGTTTATTTGGCCCCAATGGTGCTGGGAAAACAACAATGCTGAGGATACTAACAGGGCAGACCCAGCCAAGCAGTGGTGAGGCATTTGTTTTAGGGGACAATGTAAAAAACAGTGTTGAGGTAAAGAAAAAAATTGGTATTGTCCCAGAGTATGAATCACCGCCAAGTTTTCTTACCCCTGAAGAATTTTTATCCTTTGTTTGCAGTGTAAGAGGGATTGATGAGAAAAATGTGGAATACTGGCTTGGTTTCTTTGATTTATACAGGAAAAAGAAAACACTATGTAAAGATTTATCGAAGGGAATGAGGCAGAAGCTCATGCTTGCATCCGCATTTATCCATGAGCCAGAAATTCTTTTTCTTGATGAGCCTTTCATAAACCTTGACCCTATTTATCAGAAAAAAATCAGGGAATATCTGGTTGATTATGTGAAAAACAGCGGCACAATTTTTTTATGCTCCCACATACTTGAAATAGCAGAAAAACTCTGCAGCAAAATAGCAATAATAAACAATGGAAAAATCATTGGTAATGGAAGTCTTGATGAGCTGAGAAAAAGAAAGGATGAAAGTTTAGAAGACGTTTTCTGCAGGCTGATTGAAGATGTTTAATCTTATAAAACTCATGCTTAAGGAGGAGTACAGGTTTCATACGTCCTACACAAGCAGGTATGCGTTCATGTTTTTCCCAGTATTTGCCCTGATTCTCGCATTTTTGGCAGGTGTAAGTTCATCCAAAATTCTTGAGGAGATCTCTTTAAAACAGATAATTCTCTCATTTCATCTTTCCCTGCTTCTTTATGGCATGATAGCAGGCTCATTTGCATTCCTTGGCAGGGAGATGGCTGAAAGAAGGTTTGGAAGTGTGAACTTCATGATAGCAATGCCTGATATTCTGCCTTTGAGTTTCAGAAAAGCATTCTTTGCACTGTACATCAGGGAGGTTGCATTCTATACTGGGTTAACAATCCTCCCTGTTACCATTGGTTTGCTGCTTTCAACGTTTTTTAGTTCCATAAGGATAACAGATGTTCTGCTCCTCTTTATAGCAGTGTTTCTTTCATTTTTACTCGGCGTTTCGCTGTCTTTCTTCATGTCAAGCATTTATAGGAGGTCTGCAAAAATATTTTCAGCATTTACCGGCGGTATTATATTCCTGATTTTTATTTCTGCTTTTTTCCGTATTCCTGTTGAAAACATTATACCAACAGTCTCATTTCATTTCACAAAATCATTACTGCCTCTTCTGATCACGATAGTGTTGATTCTGATTTTCTCTGCTCTTGGAATAATGATGGCAAAGGAAGAGATTAGAACAAAAACAAAGTACTTTGATAACGCCTACCCAAAAATAGAGAAAAAACTTGTTTTTTCAAAATATTCCAGGCTGATGGCAAAGGAGCTCATTGACATAAAAAGAAGCAACACAGGCGTGAAAATGTTTTTTTCATTTCTCATGCCGTTGATATTCATGACAGGTTTTCTGTGGTTTGTTGAGGAAAACATTTCTGTTGGTTTCAACAGCATATCATACGCCATATTCATTGGTTTTTTTTCTCTTGTTGTTTACTCCTGGCTAAACAACATTGATTCCCCTGATTTTTTTGGTTTTATCCCAGTCACCGTGCCTGATGTGATAAAAACAAGAATCCTGATTCATATTATGTTCGTATCCTTTTTTTTAGTTTTATTTGTTCCAGGCATGAGCGTAATCAGCAGTGAAATTTATATGATACCAACCGCACTGCTTGTAGGATTTGCTGTCTCAGTTTACATGGTCATGGGTGCTGCATACCTTACAGGCCTTAGACCAAATACCTCGCTTTTCAACCCAAAGATTGTTGCAAAATTTTGGATAATCTCGCTACTGCCCCAGGTTCCACTGATAATACTTTCGCTTATGCCAGGCATTATATCCTTATTTTTCATTCTTTTCATCTGCACCCTTCTTTTAATATCATGTTACTGGTTTTACAGGGGTATAGAGGAAAAATGGGGTAGTGAGAGCTTTACATTTTGACAGTCATACCAACAATTTGACAATGATACCAAAAATATGATTTAAACACAAGTCTAAACTATTTTTTGGTGAACAATATGAAAAAATGGAAAATTGTCTGCGCAATCATGATAGTGACATTGATTGTCATGACCGGGGTAATGCTCGCGCTGAGTGTTATGAAAGAAGCGCCAGAAAAAAAAATTTCTGAAAAGCAGGTTTTTCCTGTAACAAGCATTGTTGTGTACCAGAGTAATACAAATAATCTTGTGATGGTTGTAAGGGAGGGCACGATAAGCAGGTCTGGCGTTTATTCCGTGACAGTTTCAGGGCTAGCAGAAGAGGACTCAATAAAAATAGAAATGGAAAACGGATCCATAGTTCAGTATTGGCTGAACGGGCAAAATCTGAGTTTCAGAGTGGAATGCAACAAAACCGCGCATGTATCAATCACATATTTTATCACTTCAGCATTCTGGGATGGCAGATACAACCTTGATTTGGATGATGAAATGATTGCGCTTGTCGGGAAGGTCACAAATTACTGCAGTGAGGATTTTGATGGGATTACGTTGATTCTTGTTGCAGGGAAAACCCATACTGTTCCTGATGCGGTTAGGTATGACACTGTTCTAAAGCAGACAATAAGTATCGTCAGCTGCAGTGCGTATAATGCTGAGGCATGGGGCAGGACATGGAGCAATGTTACACTTACCAATTCTGGGTGTTCATTGAAAGGCGGCTCTGTTGATATAGGCATATATGCGGTCTACTGGCTGAGCAACGTGACACTTCTCAGGAACAGGGAAACATATGTTCAGGTCTGGAGCGCAAATGTAAACATCACAGAATATGTAAAAATAAAGGAGGATAGCCCTAAACTTTTCCTGAATGTGAAAAACCCGTCAGTCTATTCCTGGGTTTCCGGGAATGTTTACTCGTACAAGTATGGAATCTTTGTAGGGAGCGACACAATAGATTACACCCCGAGGAACAGCAGTTTTGAGGTTGAGATAGGATGGGCGTTTGATATTGTTGTGGACAGGGATGAAATTGTTGAGAATGAAACATCCTCCTATCAGAATGTTACAGTAAGGATAAACATCACGAACAAGGACATAACCTCTTTTGAAATCAGATTCGAGGAAAGGTTCACAGGCACAATCATTGACCATGGAAACCTCGTATTAGAAAACGGGATTTTAAAGGCATCATTTACTCTGAATAGCGGGGAAACAAAAATGCTTGAGTACAGGGTGCAGAGGAGCAGTAGATAATCCTATGACGATGATATAGTTTGATAATAAGCTGTTGAAAAATTACCCCCTCTAAAACCCAATTTTATGCCTTCTTCTCAAGCCCTGGAAACAGACCAACTACTGCTTTGATCTGGAATAAAACTGGAAATATTGATCATGGTAGCTGGATTGCAGTGGATAATTTCAGTGTAACATAACACAACATTGAGCCGCCGGGGGGCATAAAAAACTCCCTCTTTTTCTTTCTGTTTTTTATTCTATGTAATCCTCTATCTTTTCACATATTCCTAGGATTTTGTTTTTAGAAAACATTTTTCCATTCAGAAGTTTCCTGAGACATTCTGACAGGAATTTATCTTCTGTCTGCTCTATGAGTTCCAACCTGCATTTCGGGATTTCCTTTCGCTTTAGTATCTCTATTCTCGCAAGCAGTGTCAGGATATTTTTTAACTCCTTGTTTGCCTGCTCTATGTCATTAATTTCTAATAAAGTATATATTCTCTCCAATGTTTTTCTAACAAATTCCTTTTTTTCTTCTATTTTCTCTGATGATGGAAACGGTAGTGGTTTTCTTAAAAAGCTGATGATAAAATCTGTGTCATAGAGCAGCAGCCCATATGCTAAGGATGTGATGATAAACTCATCACACTCCATGTATTTTTTCTCAAACTCTTCTGGTAATAGTAGAATTATGTTAATATCTGGTTTTACAAGTTCTAATTTTCCTTTTGCGACCACAGTGAAATCAATATCACTTTCTCCCCATCTTTTCATCCTTGCTGTAGAACCAATAACAAGCACACTTCTTAAATCATTTCCTAATTTTAGTTTTATATGATTAAGTAGTGATAAAATACTTGTGCAGGTTTTTTTATCTGACATGTAAATTTTTTCAATATCAAATGCTTGTTTTAGACTTATGGAAAGGTTGTTTTCCATATTCAAACAGTATCTCTTGTTTCTTTCTATAATTAGAGTATATTTTTTTAGGTTGCTTAATGTTTTATAAACCCATGTCCTGCCCAAGTTAGAGAAAATCGCAATCTCTTCAATGCTCAGTGTTCTAAACCAGTTTTCAGCGAATACCCTTAAAATCTTTACATTTGCTTTTTCTATGATCATAACACCCTTTCACTCCTTAACTTTCTTTCCACCTCATTTTTTAACTGTTTTATGTTTTCAAGAAGCTGGTTTGCATCATCTTTCGTATATGATTTTTTCACAATGGTATATGGTTCAAATGCTGCTACAAGTCTCAACTGGGATAGTCTTTTCACTGTCTTACTATAATCCCTCTTCAAAACCCCTTTTAAAAAAAATCTCTTTGCATCAAATACCTTTCTTTTGTGTGAAATAGTAAATCTTCCATTCACTACTGTTTTTAATGTGTTCATGAGATTTTCGGATGCAAGCCATACATAATAGACGCAATCATCTATCTCATTATTTTTTAATGATTCCTCAGCCTTCCTAATTTGTTTTTCCACTTTTTCCCAGTTCTCCCTTATTTTCACCTTAGTAACCATTTTGTTCACTCAAGTGAATAAGATGTACACTTTTATAAATCTTTCGCATGTTTTTGAAGACCTGAGTACGACATGGGCTGGAAATATTGATCATGGTGGCTGGATTGCAGTGGATAATTTCGGTGTAACATAGGCGGCGGTGAGGCATACAATGCTGGGCACACATATGCTATTAAAGTGGAGGTGTACTATTAGGCGGGACAGCATAAAAAGTGCGGAGAGCTACACCATCACTGTAGATGCAGCATACTAGTGGACTGTGGTGAGGTTGGGGTAAAACCAACCATTTTTTTCTTTCTTTTTTTTATTTTTCCAGAAGCCATTTCCATAATGGGATGTAAACTATTCTTTTGTTGTCTATTGTTTTTTCCTCCTCATGGTCCCATGTGATGATTTTCAGGTCTTTGCATTTGAGTTCCTTAGATGCATCGATAAATGCTTCTTCTTCCCTCTTCCTTGTATATGCATCCTCGGGGTCATAGCATACCTGTATGAGCCATTTCACCTTAAATCCTTCACTCACAACAAAATCTACTTCCCTGTTGTTTTTTCCAACATAGTGCCGAATTTCAAATGTTGGTTTAAAGTAGTGTTTCTTTCTCATAAGTTCAACTGCCACGATGTTTTCCATTCTTCTTCCAAGGTCTCTGACACCATATACTGTGGGGAAACCGTTATCTGCAAGGTACAGTTTCGCCATGCTTCTCATAGATTCTGTTTCACTGTAACTAAATCTCCTAACTGGTATGACAAAACCAATATCCTCAAGGTATGAGAAATATTCGTAAACCTTGTTTTTACTCAACTGTCTTCCCGAGGATAGGAGGATGTTGTGAAGTCTTCTTATGGATGCTCTGGTTGCAAAATTTTTAACCACTATTCTTATCAATGATTTCATGACATCTATCTTTTCTATGCCATAGCGTTCCACGAGATCCTTATATATGATGAGGTCCAGGTATTCCTGCAGGGTTCTGATCTTCAGGATGTTTTCATATCTCACAATTTCAGGGAAACCTCCGAACTCCATGTATTCTTCAAGATGTCTTTTTATGAGTCCCCTCTCATCCTCTATGAGTGGTTGTTTAAAAACAACTTTTTTGAAACTCATGAACTCCTGGAAGGATAAAGGCAAAAGATGAAAACTAAGACTTCTCCCTCTAAGTGTTGTAGCTATTTCTCTGCTGAGCAGTTTCGATGATGAACCTGTAATGAAAATTCTCACATCCCCCCTTTCGAGGAGTCGTCTTATAAATTTCTCCCAGCCATTTATATTCTGTACCTCATCAAGAAATAGATACATTGTTTTTGATTCCGGATTATATTTCCTGTAGAGTTCAATTATCTCAGACAGGCCTTTTGATGTTATTCCTTCAAGGCGGTTATCCTCAAAGTTTATGTAAAAAACCTCTCTTAATTTTACATTATTTCTTAGAAGTTTTTCAACCGTCTGGTAGAGAAGATATGTCTTACCAGTTCTTCTGAGACCTGTTACTGTAACCGCTTTATTGAGGTTTACTGGTAATTCAAAAATTCTTTCTCTCATCTCAGGCATACCTAATTTATGAAATTCTACTATGACTTCTTCCATGCCCATCTTATCACAATTTGTAGTATAACAGTAGGACATATTTAAGTTTTTTGTCTTAGCATGATAAGAAGTTTTGTTTCTGTCTGTTTTTTTTTCGATTTTTCATTTAGGATAATTTCGGTGTAACATAGGCGGCATTAAGCCGAAGAAGGGCACAAAACCAAAAACTCTTTTTTTCCAACACGCTTTGATAAACATACCAAAAACTTTATTATTTGCATAACCATAAGACATGGTGATGAAAAGGAGGACATTTGCCGCTGCCGTACTTATCTTATTTGCTATTATAATAATCATTATGATAGTTATGTTTTCATCCCATGATAAAACCATTCAAACAGAAACAAATATGCAGGAGATAAACGAGAATCAGGAGCAGATGAAAATGAACCAGCAGAATGATGGAGGATGGGGTGATGCTGAAGCAACAGCCTTAACCGCATATGCACTGATGGAGAACGGTATCCAGCCAGATGCGGTATATCAAAATGGTGAAGGGGTGAATGTTAGCATAGCAAATCAGAATGTTCCCAATGCGGTAGACTATGTGTTTGCTCAAACCTGTTATGAGGAGAATGAACCGCAGAACATAACAACCGCATATAGCTCATGGTGCACTGCCACAACAGCAGTTGCTTTAAATCTTGTTGTTTGTGATGGCATTGCTTTATCTGCATCAGACCAAGCAACGAATGCCAGCAGGTCCTCCTTCCTCCAATGCAAACTAATCTCCTATCAGTCCCAAAATGGAAGCTGGAACAACAATGTAACCGAGACAGCGCTCGCGGTTTATTCACTTAAGAAATCAGGGTATGAAAATGAAACAGTGATATCTATGGGTGTTGACTGGCTCCAGGGTAACATGGAACTTGCTGTTTCTCCAAAGGATATGGCACTCGCAATTATTGCATTGAAGGAGTACGGAGTAAATGTAGAGGGTTACGCTGATTCTTTTGCTGAAAAACAAAAAAATGATGGTAGTTTCGGAACTGTTGAAGATACCTCATGGGCTGTTATCGCATTATCAAAAAGTGAAAATACTAAGGTTTTAAAAAACAGGGACAATGCTGTAGCATGGCTCAAGAAACAAAAAATTGAGGACAACCGGGAACTCGCTCTGACCACACTGGCTTTTATTGAATCAAATGGTGTGGTTGAGAAAACAGGCCCTGGACCGCCAGTACCAAAGGCAGTTTATGCTTTGTCTATCCTGTTATTTGGGTCGCTTCTCGCAGTGTTCGGGCTATTTGCAAGGATAGATGAAAGCAGGGTTTTTGACGGTTTAAGGAAAAACATTTACGAGTACATTAAACTGCATCCTGGTGAGCATCTCAGCAGGATTATGAGAACATTCAAAATGTCACCGAGCAGTGTAACGCATCATCTGGGTGTTCTGGAAAAAACAGGGTACATACTTTCGCACAAAGACGACAGGTACAGGAGGTACTATGTCAACGGCAACGGTTACAAATCATATATCAATGGTGAGGACTACAAGCCCGTGATTTCAGTTCTGAAAAACAGCACATCCAAGAAAATTGCAAAATTCCTGCTTTCAAACCGGAAAGCAAACCAGAAACTGCTTGCGAAAAAACTATGCATTCATCCAAGCACAGTGAACTGGCATGCAAAAAGACTGAGAAATGTTGGTCTGCTCAGCAGAAGAAGGAAAGGGAAAGAGTTGTACTACACAATCAGCCCTGATGCTGAAACAATTTTGGGGCTGATTGGATAAGGCATGTAACCATAATATTTTATATCCTCTTAACAATAACATAACTATGAAACAGGTATTTGCACTCATAATCGTAATCTGCTTTTCACTGCCGTTAATCCCGCCAGCCCCTGCTGTAAACTCAGCAACCGAAGGTTTTTCGGTTGAGGTTTCACGAGAAAATTCCATGTTGCTGAGTTTAGTGAACGGGCAGGCACATTATACCACGGAAGCAAAGCAGCAAAGCACTTATCATTCCTATGAAAGCATGACTGCAGAGTTAGAGGGGCTTGCAAAAAAACATTCCGATATTGTTTCAATGTTCTCAATTGGCACAACATACGAGGGAAGGGAGCTATGGGTGGTGAAAATATCAGACAACCCAAACACTGATGAATCTGATGAGCCTGATGTCCTGTACATGGGCGCCCATCACGGCAACGAGAAAACCTCCTATGAGGTCCTGATTTATTTTGTAAACTATGTTTTGGAAAAATATTATGAAGACAGCAAGGAGGGAAACAGGGTCAGATATGTTGTGAACAACAGGGAAATGTACATTGTTCCAATGATAAACCCTGATGGTGTAGACGCGGGTGAGAGGAAAAACAGGGAGCCGAACTACATGCCAGGACCAATGCACACCCCTTACCCTGACTGCTATGGTGTTGATTTAAACAGAAACTATAACTACATGTGGGGCATATTCCCATATCCTGCGAACAGCGCAAACCCCTACTCTGATGAGTATGAGGGAGAAACCCCTTTTTCAGAGAAGGAAACCCAGGCAGTCAGGGATTTTGTAGGCAGTCATGATTTTGTTCTCTCATTATCATATCATACCTACAGTGAACTGATTCTTTATCCATGGGGCTACACGACCCAGCCGACAGAAGATGATGAATTATTTAGAGGCATAGCAAACGGCATTTCCTCAATAAATGGTTATGAGGTGATGCAGGCAAGCGACCTGTATTTAACATCAGGGGATTCCGATGACTGGCTTTACCATGACCACCATGTGCTCCCATTCACCATTGAGCTTGGGAAGGAGCACCAGCCCTCCTATGATGAGGTGTTAAACATAAGCGAAACACATGTGGAGGTAAACCTTTACGTTGCAGAAATCGCAGACAACCCTGGAGAGGAATGGGTGCTCAGAGAAGAAGAAATTTCTGAAAAGGCAGAAGGAATTTTTGAAGACACCCCAACCTCATTCGCTATGATGACTGTTATGATTGTAGCAATATTCGGAATAACCTATGGCGGGTTATTCAAATGTTTTAGAATTGTTATCAAATCAGAGAGGAAAAAATATGGAGATATGGAAAAGTAGATGGGGACTCATATTTGCGGCTATGGGTGCAGCTATAGGCCTAGGCAACATTTGGAGATTTCCAAGGGAGGTTGCGGCAAACGGCGGTGGAGCATTTATGATTGCGTACCTCGTCTTCCTGTTTTCTTGGTCCATACCTCTGCTTATCGCAGAGTTCTCGCTCGGTAAGAAAACAAGGCTTGGCACCATAGGAACATTCAAGCTTTTCGCTGGTAAAAAATATGCGTTTATGGGTGCTTGGATGATGCTTGTGTCAACCATTGTTGGTTTCTATTATGCAGTGATAATGGGCTGGGTGATCAGATATTTTGCTGTAGCAGTAACAGGAGGACTTCATGCAGATGTGGATACAGCAGCACTTTGGGCAGATTTTATTACGTCTCCAGCCCAGATTGTATTTTTCCAATTTGTGGCTGTAGGTATAAGCGCTTACATAGTCTACAAGGGAATAAGAAAAGGAATAGAAATAGTGAATAAAATACTTATCCCAATGCTGTTCATTCTGCTATTTGTAGCTGCAATATGGGCGCTTTCTCTTCCAGGCGCAATTAATGGTTTAAAGTTTTTATTTATTCCTAGGTGGGAATATTTAGGGAGAGCTGAGACTTGGGTAAGGGCTTTATCGCAGTCTGCATGGTCATGCTCAGCCGGGTTTGGCATGGCAATCACCTATGCGATTTACATGAATAAAAAAGAAGACACAGCTTTAAACGCGTTCATCACAGGGTTAGGAGACACTGCAGCCGCACTTATAGCAGGTATTGCGGTAGTATGCACAGTTTTTGCGCTTTCTGCAAGTACTGGTGAAGCACTTGGAATACTAGAAGCAGAGGATGTAGGTCTTGCATTCATACATCTCACCAGGCTTTTCACTCAAATGCCAGGAGGAATTTTTATTGCAATTATTTTTTTCCTTGCAACATCATTTGCAGCGCTGACATCAATGATTTCAGGGTTTGAGATAGCAGTAAGAAACTTCATGGACCATGGGTGGAGCAGGCATAAATCATTAACATTTATCACCATCGTAACATTTTTACTCGGGCTGCCTTCTGCCATTATTGTTTCAGGAAACGCGCCAGTGTTTCTGAACAACCAGGACCATGTCTGGGGCATGGGGCTGATTGTAAGTGGTCTGTTTGTGGCATTTGCTGTCTGGAAGTATGGTGTGAGCAGATTCAGGGATGAGTTAATCAACACAGGATACAATGATATAAGAATTGGTGCCTGGTGGGATTTTGTTATCATAGTACTGTTTCCCCTACAGTTCATTATTCTCATACTATGGTATTTTTATCAGTCAATATCCATGCATCCGGGTACATGGTTTAACCCACTGGAACCCACTGGTTTTGGAACCGTTATAGTTCAATGGATAATTGTAATTGTTGCATTGGTACTGCTGAACAACTGGATAGTGAGGAAGATTATAAACTAAAAACTGTTTTTAACATTTTTTCGCAGCCTTCGCAAACCCGAGGAACAATGGCGCGGGTTTACCAAGCCTTGATTTGAACTCTGGGTGAAACTGTGATGCAACAAAAAATGGATGATTTTTCAGCTCTGCTATCTCCATCCTTTTTCCATCAGCTGATACGCCTGAAAATATCATTCCTGCCTTTTCAATTTTTTTAATGTAATCAGGATTGATTTCATATCTGTGCCTGTGGCGTTCAGATATTTTTGTTTTATTATACATTTTATGTGCAAGACTTCCTTTTTTGATGATGACATCATGCGCTCCCAGCCTCATTGTTGCGCCCATGTCTTTTATTTCTTTCTGCTCTGGAAGAAGGTCAACAACAGGATGGGCTGTTTTTTTGAATTCTGTTGAGTTTGCATCCCTCATTTTCAAAACGTTTCTGCAGAACTCTATTGTTGCAAGCTGGAATCCAAGGCATACGCCAAGGAATGGTATATTGTTTTCCCTTGCATGTTTTATCGCAGATATTTTTCCCTCTACCCCCCTTTCACCAAAACCTCCGGGAATAATTATTCCATTTGCGTTTTTTAAACAGCCACAACCATCTTTTTCTAACTCCTCAGCCTCAACCCAGATTATGTTTATTTTTGTGTTTGTTGCAGCTGAGCAGTGATGCAGTGTTTCTATGTAACTAATGTATGAGTCTTGAAGATGCGTGTATTTCCCAACAATCGCAATCCTTGTTTCATGTTTTGGGTTCAGCAGAGGTTTCAAAAGAGCTTTCCATTCCTTTAAATCAGTTTTCCTTTGTTTCAAACCAAGACGTCTTAACAGGTGGTCTGTGAGTTTTTGTTCCTCCAAAAGCACAGGCACCTGATATATTGATTCCGCATCAGGAGCAGAAACTATTCCCTCCAATGGCACATTGCAGAACAATGATATTTTTTTCTTTATGTCATAATCTAAATTCTTGATGCCTCTTCCAACAATAATATCCGGCTGGATGCCTATCGCCCTTAATTCTTTCACAGAATGCTGCGTTGGTTTTGTTTTCTGTTCACCAACAACACCCATTACCGGAACAAGTGTTGTATGAACAAAAACAAGGTTTTCCTCAGGACCAACCTCCATCCTAAGCTGACGCATAGCCTCAAGAAAAGGCATTGATTCTATGTCTCCCACAGTTCCACCAAGCTCTATTAGAACAACATCAGCATTTGAGGACTCAGCAACCTTTTTTATCTGAAACTTGATCTCATTTGTTATATGTGGTATGATTTGGACTGTTTTTCCAAGATAATCCCCTCTTCTTTCCTTTTCAACCACAGCCTTGTAAACCTTCCCTGTTGTAATGTTATGATTCCTTGTAAGATTTATGTCTAAAAACCTTTCATAGTTCCCAAGATCCAGATCAACCTCACCGCCATCATCCAGAACAAAAACCTCACCATGCTGAAAAGGATTCATTGTACCTGCATCACAGTTCAGATAAGGATCAATTTTTATTGCTGTGACACTGTACCCCCTTGATATCAGCAGTCTTCCAATGGATGAAACAGTTACACCTTTCCCAAGACCGGACAAAACACCACCCGTGACAACAACATACTTCATTCTTTCACGGGAATAACAAATAGTGTTATGGGTGTATAAACTTTTCCTCACAAACATTTAAATCTGATAAAACCAATTGGGGGAAGCGTGATAGCATGAAAGTAAGTGATCTGGAAAACGGAACAAAGGTGGACAGCATAGAATTAAAGATTGTGAACAAGGAAGAGCCAAGGGAGTTCACATCCAAGTACGGCTCAACAGGCAGGGTTTGCAATGCAACAGGTGAGGATGAAACAGGGCAGATAAAACTCACGCTCTGGAGGGATGAGATAGACAAGGTTGATGTGAACCAGAAAATAAAAATAACAAACGGCTATGTTAAGGAATGGAACGGTGAGCTTCAGCTCAGCGCAGGAAAATACGGCAGAATTGAGGTGCTGGAATAAAACTACTTGGTCTTAAAAACTAATTTATTTCATAATAAGTCTTGCATCCACAACCACAGCATCCTGCTCGCGCACAAAAACAGGGTTTAGGTCAAGTTCTTTTAAACTATTCCTGAAATTCACTCCGAGCTTTGAGACTTTAAGCAGAATATTGATTACAGCATCCTTGTTCGTCTTTATTCCCCTGAAGCCTTCCAGAATTCTTCTTCCTTTTATCTCATTTATCATTTGTTCTGCATCCCTTTTTTTAATAGGCACAACCCTGAAACTCACATCCCTGAGAACCTCTGTGAATATCCCTCCCATGCCAAACATTATCAGCAGGCCAAATGTTGGGTCCTGAACAAGCCCGATAATCACCTCCACGCCCTGCTCCTCCATTGTTTCAGCAAGGAATTTTTCACCAGGAAATTTTTCCTGAAACTCCCTGCAGGCTTTTTTTAATTCTTCTTTGTTTTTAATCCCGAGCCTCACACCACCCACTTCTGTTTTATGAATGAATTTAGGGGAGCATATTTTCAGCACAAGCGGATACCTAAGCCTGATTTTCCCCAGCTCCTTTTCATCCCTTATTACCACGTAGTCTGTCGTAGGAATTTTGTATTTTCTCAGCAGATCCTTGATTTCGTTTTCAGTGAAAACCTTCCTGTTTTTCATTTGTTACACCCTTTCATTATGCAGTCCAAGCCTGCTTCCTTCTTTTACGAGTGCAAGCATTGCCCTCACAGCCCTTGTTGTGTCCCTGTACACAGGCACATTTTCTATTTTAAGGTCCTCAATGACCTCCTCAACCTCCCTGCCACCTATCCAGCAGCAGATTATTGGCTTGTCAGGCGCAGGGTCTTTGCGCTGCATATCAATCATTTTCAGCACCGCACCCGCATATTCTCTTGGTCTCGCATACCCTGCATGAACACAGGTCACTATTATCCCATCTATGTTCCTATCCTCCAGCAGGGCACGCATCACAGCCTCGTACCTGTAGAAGCTTGCATCTGCAACCAGATCCACAGGATTCCTTGGCTTCACTAAAGGCGGTAAAACTTCTCCAAGTTTTTTAATTGTGCGTGTCTCAAACTCAGGGACAAGCAAACCGTTCTCAGAGCAGGCATCAGCCAGTAAAATACCTGCCCCTCCCCCATTTGATATAATCCCTATTCTTCTGCCTCCTGCTGGCGGCTGATGCGCAAGTGCATTCGCAAAATCAAAAAGCTCAGTAACATCCTTTGCCCTGATTATGTTTACCTGCCTGAAAACACTGTCATAAACCTCATCCGCACCAGCGAGCGCGCCTGTGTGGGAAACTGCTGCCAGGGCGCCAGCCTTTGTTCTTCCCGCCTTCAATACAACAATTGGTTTTTTGCATTTCCCAGCAGCCTCCAGAAACCTTTTTCCATCCTTTAATCCTTCAATGTACATACCTATGACCCTCGTGCTTTCATCCCTGCTTAAATATTCTATTATGTCTGCATCATCAATGTCTAGTTTGTTGCCCATGCCGATAACCTTTGAAAGCCCGATTCTCTCAAGAACCGCATAATAAATTATGCCTATGCCAAGTGCGCCGCTCTGGCTGGCAATGCCTATTCTTCCCTTGTACGGCATGCCGAACACAAAACTTGCATCCAGCCCTTGGTTTGCGTTTTTGAACCCCATGGTGTTCGGTCCAAGAATCCTGATTTTGTATTTTTTTGCAATCCTTAAAACCCTTTCCCCTATCTCATGATTGCCTATTTCCACAAACCCTGAGGAAATAATCACAGCCCCCCTAACCCCTTTCTCGCCGCACTCCTCTAAAACACTCGGCACGAACTCTGCAGGCACCACTATGAGCCCTAGCTCAACGTCACCCTTTATATCCTTCACGCTTGAATAGGTGCGCAGTCCGAGTACTTCCTCAGCATTTGGATTCACAGGATAAACCTTTCCTTTGTACTCGTATATCAAAACATTTTTCAGCGCCTCATACCCTATTTTACCTGGTGTTCTGCTCGCACCTATGACAGCGATGCTTTTCGGGTTGAAAAAGAAATCCAGTGAAGACATCTTTTTTAAAAGCAAGTCTGAAAATATAAATCTATCCATCCCTCATAAAAAATAAAAAATAAAAAAGAAGAAAAAGTATATTTTATCCTCTTCTTTTATCTTTAGCCTTTTTCTTCACTTCGACCTTTACTTCATCTTTTTTTTCTGCCTCTTGCCATTTTCGCCCTAGCTATATCCCCATCCTTGTCTACAAAGTAGAGATATCCTGGTTCTTTTTTGACGCTTGCTTTTGCCAGTTTTTCTGGTTTACCGCCTTTCACACCCGCCCTTGCCATTTTTGCTCTGGCCGCATCACCCTGTTTATCAACAAAATACAGGTATCCTGGTTCCCTTTTTATATTCAATCTTGCTATTTTTTCTGCCATGCCCTTCTCACCTCAGAGGAAGGATATGCTTTTACGAGGATAAAAAACCTTTCGGTGACGTATTTTCCAGGTTCTGAGCCCTTTTTTTCTTGTTAATCCCTCTTTTCTTTATTCAGAAAGCATCTCTTTTATCTTCCTTTCCAGTATAGATGATATTGTTTCCCCATCTGCTTTTCCCCTGAGCTCCCTCATAACTAGGCCCATCAATGGGGCGAAAGCATTTTTTCCTTTTTCTTTCACAAATTCTTTTTTTTCTTCAAGGATTTTTTCAACAACTGATTCAACATCTTTTTCAGATAAGCCGCCCAAGCCTGTGTTTTTTATCGCTTCCTCAACACCGATGTTGCTGGTGAGCATGGAGCACAAAACAGCAGGCAGTCCTTCTTTCGCAAACCTGCCGTTTTTCAATGCATTAAATACCTCATCAAGCATTTTTTCATCTACCCTGCTGACGTCTGCTCCCTCTTTTTCAAGTTCAGGCATAATGTTCAAAAATGTTCTTGAAACAATTTTTGGCTCATATTTTTTCACAAAACCCTCAAACATTTCATCATAACCCTGGGCAACAAGCTGTTTTGCCAATTCAAAACTTATTTTGTAGTTTTTCATAAATCTTTTTATTTTTTCATCAAACATCTCAGGGGGTTTTATTTTATCAATCTCTTCTTTTTTAACCCTGACAGGTGGAACATCTGTTTCAGGGTACATTCTCGCAGCCCCAGGCATTGGTCTCATGTACTCTGTTGTGTTGTCAGGCACTGCTTTTCTCACCTCTTCAGGAACACCTTTTATGCATTCCTCTGCCCTGCTGAGTATGATATTCAGTCCGTTTCTTGCAATATCCTCTTTTTCCGCGACAATGACAAACGCGTCGTTAACATTAAGCCCCATGTTCTTTCTGATCTCTTCAACCTCGTTTTCTGTTATGCCATAGTTTGGCAGTTCATCTGAATGAAACAATCCTTTCAAGCCCGCAGCCTTCACCCTGCCTGCAAGCTCCTTCCCAAACCGATTTTCACCATCGCCGAGCAGACCTGAGAAACCATTCAGTTTTATGCCGAGAACCTTCCCGTTTTTTTCCAGCATAGTTTTGATGATTTTGCAGTTTGATTCTTTGAATGTGTTTGAGAGGTCATAGATTTTGGATTCCAAACATGCTTTTCTTTCCATCAGTTTATTTCTTATATCAATAAGTTTTAACTGCCTTTGAATTTCTTTTTCAACAACATCTGGTATTGATTTCAAGTCCTGAACACCTTTAATCTCAACCCTTGTACCATCCTTTATTGAAACATTCAAATCCTGACGTATTGTCCCTATGCCCCTTTTCACCTTTTTTGTAGCCCTGAACATAGTCCCAATTTTTTCTGCAACCTCCTTTGTCTGCTCCGGGGTTTTTATGTCAGGTCCTGTTGCAATCTCAATCAATGGTATGCCAAGCCTGTCAAGCCTGTAAACAACAAAACCATTTTCTTCTGATATCTTCCTGGCGGCATCCTCTTCAAGGCATACTGTCTGAATTTTCACATCATCTATTTTCCCATCAACTGCTATGAGTGCTGTTCTCTGAAAACCAGATGTGTTTGAGCCGTCAATCACAATTTTTCTCATAAAATATATTTCATCAACAATTTTTGCGTTAACCATTTTTGAAAACATCAAAACAGCATCTATCGCATTTTTGTTTGGCTTATGAGGCGGCTCCTCATCTGTTTCAACAAGGCAGTTGTTTTCCGTTACCTGGTATTTGAACCTGAGTTTTTTCCCTGCTTCCTCAACCGCTGCCCTGTCAACATCACCAAGCTC
>Ga0172364_10000355_pt1 | contig 31990 bp, 39 predicted proteins | sample LakKivSesite10cm_FD_114545 | JGI IMG/M metagenome (GOLD analysis project Ga0172364, IMG submission 114545) | Sediment microbial communities from Lake Kivu, Rwanda - Sediment site 10cm | ecosystem: Environmental > Aquatic > Freshwater > Lake > Sediment | place: Rwanda: Western Province, Lake...
ACAATGGCTAAAAAACGCCCCTTACTGGTGGTGACCTCTGCTTCGACCGTGGGGTCTCCTCTGGAGTCCAAGACTTGTCTTGCAAAGACTCTTAAAATCTTGGTCATCAAAGCTCGCCCTTCTCCCGCACGCAATCACGCCGTCTCATCAAGGGCTGCTATGGCAGACACTTCTTTTCTGAACGGATGATTCTCTTTTGAAAGGGGACTTGAAAAATGGTATGTAATGACAGGCTCTTCCTCTCTTGAAACAAGGTAGCTTGGAACCCTCACGCGCCTCTCACCTACCGAAATATGTCCGTGAACAATGAGTTGACGTGCCTGTTGAGGGGACTTGGCTAGACCCTTCTTGACCGTGACCGTTTGAAGCCTTCTTTCCAGTATATCTTTTATAGAGAGATCGAGAACATCGTCGAGAGTAGCATTCTTTGGTATAACCCCAATAGAAGAGAGTTTGGCTAAGATTTGTCCTTCAATTTCAGCACGTTCTTTCTGTGTTTCAACCAGCAGTTTCCTGGCAATCGTCCTGTACTTCGAAAGCTGTGTATAGTGGCGCCAGAGTTCACGTTTATTTCTTAGTCCGTACTCTCCAATTAGCTCTAGTTCAGCACGCAATGTTTCACTGATAAACCGATCCTTTGGAGTTCTGAACTTCTTCCTCTTTCTCCTTGGGTCTCCCATGAAGTTTCTACCTCTTCTCTTCCGCCCTTTCAGCCTCAAGCATAGCTTTCTTTGCTACTCCAACAACTCTTCCCTTTCGAGCAGTGGTCTTGGTTCTTTGACCTCGAACTTTGAGCCCAAGCGAATGTCTCACTCCCTTCCAGGTTTTGAGTTTCTTCATAAAATCGATATCGGATTTGACGCGAAACATTAAGTCAGATCCGATGAGATGGAGACTATTCCCCGTCTGTAATTCTTTTCGATAGTTTAACAGCCAAGGAGGTATACCATGCTTCGAAGGATCCCTCAAGACTTCCTCTATTCTAGCCAACTCTTTCTCATTCAAGTTTCCAACTCTCATACTTGGATCTAGCTCTGCAACTTTGATTACAGCCTCAGCCAAGTTGATGCTCACTCCTTTGATTTTTGTCAGTCCGTACCCTAACTTATCTGAACCCTCTAGGTTTGTACCCGCCATCCTCACTATGTGTTTAAACTCTTCTGGCAACTTTCACCGACGCTCAATATCAAGACTTAAAGAAAATATTTAAGCGTTCCCATTTAAAGCCTGCTTTGAGGTCTAGCAAACATCCGATCCCTCTGAGGAGAATGTTTGACTTTGCCTAGAGGCACACTAAAAGATTTCACTCCGTAGAGCACTCGCCGAAGAGATAGAACACGAAGAAGTCTTCGAGAATCTGCTCTAAGGGTTCTCGTACACAGAGTAAAACCCTTTTTGGATATCTAGGACGTAGAACGAAGGGTTTTACACTTTCAATGTGACGAAACGAGAAGGTGCGCAGACAACAGCCTCTGCCTAATTATAGAAGAAAAACGCCTTTGTCGGAGTTGCTAAGAGGAAAACCTCTTCTGCTAGAGCGGGGTTATGTGCCTTTTCAAGCTGGAATTTCTCTATCGTAGCTTCAACGGGCTCACAGATCTCACGCAATTATCACGATTTTATCCAGTGATTAAATTTTAATCCCAAACCCAAGATTCCCAGAATCATGCATGAAGAAAATCAAGAAATTGAAACACTAATTAATGAAGAAGCACTATTATTTGCCAAACACTTGAGAGGCGAAAACGACACGTGGATTCCCAGAGCTCGTTCTTTTCCGTTTCCAACAGTCCTGAGTGTGTGGTAGTCACTCAAAAATGAGCCAGCCAACGGACTTAAGCCATGCGCGCAAGACATAATTTTACTTATTGCTTACATGCAGAGATATAGAATACGTTAAGAGTGTTAAGGATGAATGTGTCAGTAGGCAAATATCGCTGGGTTATCTTAATTTTGGCTTACCTCTGTATGCTGGGGTTTGCTTTCACATTCCAGTCCCTTCCACCCGTCCTCACTTTAATTACTGAAGAATTGAGATTAACCCATGCCGAGGCTGGTTTGCTGATGGGTCTTTTTTCATTTCCCACCATATTTTTAGCGATTTTAACTGGCTTGCTTTCTGACCGTTTGGGACCGTTTAAGACTGGTCTGCTTTCTCTAATCCTTATGGTTGTAGGGACGTTAATCTTTGCTATTAGTGCTTCCCTTGTTTATGCTGGTTTAGGAAGAGTTGTTGCTGGTGTGGGAGCTACAACTATTTCTATAGTGGCTGCGCAAATACTTTCGCTGTGGTTTAGAGGACGTGAAGCGGGAACGGCGATGGGAATTTTTAATACTGCAATGCCCGTTGGTACAATCGTGTGTTTTACAACTTTTGGCAGGTTAGGTGAGGGTTTAGGTTGGCGAATGCCAATTTTTATCACTGTTATGATAGGTGTGATGGGGCTAACAGCTTTTCTACTCCTCTATAAACCTGCTCCAAACCCACGCCAAAAAATAACCCTTGAGAAGGAAGGATTGTTTTCAAGTTTGCTCGAGGTCGGGGTCTCGATGTGGTTGGTAGGGTTTTGTTGGATGTGGTTTAATGCAGCACTCATTTCCTTCTCGACTTTTGCACCAGACTTTTTCATATCAAAGGGATACAGTATTGGCTTTGCTGGTTTCCTTACCAGCCTACTAATGTGGGGTTCGTTAGGCTTGAGCCCAATAATTGGTCGTCTAGTGGATAAGGTTGGCAATAACGATCTTTTCATCGGAGCAGGTGGGATTATTCTAGCAACTGCAATTTATCTTGTTACCAAGTCAACCGATTTCCTCTTTTCAATGGTTGTTATGGCGGTGGCGGTGGCATTTATCCCCGCCCCTGTCTTCGCTTTTCCATCCAAGGTTTTGAAACCTGAGAACTTGGGATTAGGCTTTGGTATCCTCTCCGCGCTCAGCAGTATAGGAGTGTTTTTCGGTAATTACATGGTTGGTCTAGTCAGAGATAAAACAGGCTCATACGAAATGAGTTTTATCTTCTTATCCATCCTAGCCGTGCTGGTAACAATAACAGCCATCATATTAAGGGTCAAGATAAGAAGAAGCTCATAATTTGGGTTTGGGGATTAATCTTTAACCTCAACCCTCTTGATTAGGATTGGCGGCGTGAAAGCTAGGTGAAGTCTTTGCAGGTTCTCCTCGATTAACGTAGGTCTCTTAAGTAGGTCTCTTATACCTTCAACATGAGCTGCTCCAACGAACGTTAGGATCTTCTCTTTCTCACCTTTTGCAAGATTTTTTGATGCTATCCATGCGAGCCTTGCGGCCATCAGACTGTTACGCTCTTCGATTAGGACCCTCCAGACGGATGGATGAAGCCTTCGGAGGGCTTCCATCTGCCTCTTCGAGTTCTCGATGACTCTATCCTTTAGGCCTGTCTCCCACAGCCAAACAGGATTCTCATCAAGGCCGAATATCACGCGATGTCTTGGATGGACCAGTTCACCAAACGTCATATTGCTTCTTATCCTCTCCCTCATCTCTATTTCCGACATATCTATGAGCCATATGTTGCCGTCTACATTCCCCAAGGCCTCAGTAGCTCCGATAAACTCACATCTTCCTCGGCAAAATCCGCGTTTGGGACATGTTGCACAAGCAGCGTTCAGCAGTCTGAAGCGCGTCCAATCCAGCTCGATGGCCACATCCTTGGGTTTCGCCAGTCTTACAGACTGATAAGCATCGTTAAGGCTACGTTGTGTAAAGTGGGCTGTTCCAACGATCTCGACGTATTCACTATAGTCGACATTTCGGATCAGAGGAGTCTGTTCACTCATCTTTTTCATCACTCACCCGTTTATTAGCCTTCTTGGTCACTCGCCGGTCTATTCTGCCTTCGGAATGGTGATTTCGAGTACACCGTTCTTGTATTTTGTAGAGGTCTTATCGACAACAATGTTCCTTGTAGGCAAATCCATCTCTTTATAGAACTTCTTAGACTTGACCTCGACCTTCCCGCCCGTAACATTCAGCTGTATGTCCTCTTTCTCCTCGCCTGGAAGCTCTACGTAAAGCTTTATCGCCTTTTCTTCCTCGAATATGTCTGTTAATGGCTCACGAACCTTTTCTAACTCTTCGCTGGGAATTTTGAACGACCTCCCTGGCGTCAGCTCTCTTCTGGATGGTCTAAAAGGGTCAAACGGTTCTAAAGGCTCGAAAGGTTCAAGCGGACGGTCGGATCCAAATTGCCCATAGACGATATACCCTTTGACGCCGGGTTCACTTATCCTTTTGAAATCCCATTTTCCCTTGAGCTTTCCGCTTCTTATCGCTTTTTCGATATTCTCCATCTCAATCTCCATGTCCTTTGTGAATTTGTTGCTGAAGCTCTCCAGTTCCCTTAACATCTGTTCTATATCGAAATTGAAAAACGACATTGTCTCACTACTCACCTCCTTATGATTTTTCCATCTCTTCGAATTCCTTCATTAAGCGTCTCAAGGCGAGGCTCATCATCAACTCCATTCTACCAAAATCTGAACAACGGTACTTCCCCTTCTCAACCTTCTCTAGGAGCCCTCCCTCGCGAAGTTTCCTTGTGTTCTCCCAGACGAGTTTAGGATTTAGATCTAGTTCCCGCATGAAGTCACCAAAGTTCATTGTTAGGTCCCTTTCCCCCATCAATTGTCTTAGCATTCTTAAGCGGGTCTCATGGGATAGTGCGGTGAAGATCTTTGCGAGCCTGTCGAAGCCTGTTTCTAGGGTTTCCAGTTCGCGCTCTAGCTGATCCCTCGACCAGTCCTCTGGGTAAAGGGGCATCTCATAGATTACTTTACCGTCCTTCACTAATTGCAATTTCAAATCCGTTTGCCTCGCCTATTACCAAATGGTAATTTACTATTACCAAAAGGTAATATATAAACATTACTCCAATCTGAACAAAATTCGAAGAGAAAAAGTTCAGTGGCGCCGGGTGCCAGGTTTACATCTCGGTCTAAATTCTCGGCGAATTTGATATTCGAAATGACGCTGAATGTAGGGGAGCATTATTCTTAAATTTTAAAAAGCATGTGCGAAAGTACCAAAGGTCGAAGAACGTCGGATGGTTAAATATTGGAAAAAGTTCACTAAGAAGGTTCTTGATCACATCGTCACTAGACATCCAGAAGTCGCGGCTTATACTCATGAAATAGTCAAGACTGTTCAAGACCCTGACATGGTCATCAAGGGATTAAGGGGCGAGCTTAAAGCCTTAAAGTTCTATACTAAGCTCCACGTAGGACCGAAATATTTGGTAGTTGTCTATCGTGAGCTTCATGGAGAAAAGGTTATTATAACTGCTTACTTTACTTTTAATGTGGATAAGGTTAAGGGCGAAGTAGTATGGAAAAAGTCGCGGTAAGCCTAGAAAAGATCGATTTAGACTATGATGAAGAAGCTGACGTGCTGTATATGAGCTTCGGAAAGCCTAGAGAAGCCAAAGACAGCGTTGAAGTTGAAGACGGAATAATATATCGGATAGCGGACAACGAAATAGTAGGCATAACAATAACAGACTTCAAAGCTAGAACACTAAAGAAGTAAACTCTTCTAAACCGCTCAGAAACATTATTCCTTGTCTATCAGCCTATTTAGGCTGAATCCGAATACTCTACCAAAATTGACTTGAAAGGTGCTGAGGCTGGGTTTACATCTCGGTTTAAATTCTCGCAATTTCTGTTGAGGCTTTGAGGATTTCAATAAACGACTCGGCGCCTACAATCACTCACTTGCTGGACATTCTGGTTCTGACCCTATTCTCCTTCGTCCTGTTGGCGTGGCAACAAAGGTGCTTCAAAGGAGACTCGAATGATATCTGCTAAATTGCTATCGTTTATGAACCCATCCGTAGCTGGAATAAATCTTTCTCACATCATCCGATGTCAAGAAATCTATGAACCTCTGAGATAGCTCGGCATTTTTAGTGTAAGAAACCATGGCGACTACTGTGCTTCTGAAAACTTGCAAATCGGGAGGCAACTCAATTGCTTCGCAAGTGTCTGGCCAAACGCCTTGAAATGCATTCCAGCCGAATATGGCATCAACTTTATCCAAATGAATCAAGCTCATGAGAGAACCACATGCGTCCGCATGGTGAGTAATATTCCGCCGAATTTGGTCAGTTAATCCTGCCTTACTCGCTATGTCATCCCACACACCCTTCAAGCACCCATCAACAGCTATCCCTATTCGAACATCCTCTCGACACAAGTCGTTAAGAGAAGTAATCATCGCAGGGTTTCCAAGAAGAACAATTATCACAGATCTTCTAAATCCCAAACTTCTCCTTGAACCCTTAACGACCAACCCGTGATCTTCTGCCTCGTCCAAAATGTATTCAGCACCACAGGAGATAACATCGCCTTGCTTAGATACAGCGATTGCAGCCAAAAGGTTGCTTGGCTTGCCAACTGTCAAATCACAACGTATTCCAAGCTTCTTTTCAAAAATGTCAATTGCATCTCGAAGAGGCGGGGCAACAGCTCCAGCAGAATAAACACGAAGCAGACGGGTTTCCGAGGTCATTGACACACTCGCCAATTTTCTAATGGTTTGCGCAGTTTAAAATCATTTTGCAGAAGATAACTTTCATTAATTCTACTGGCAGGCTCTACGACTCTCCAATGGAGGAGCGGAGGAAGATCGAAACCGAAGAGGTGGAGGCTCAGCTTTGACCACTGAAAGCAAAGCACCGCCGTTGTGTCCTATCCGCCGTGCCGATTGGATACGCAATTTATGTGCCTGGTGGGTTGAGAAATCGAAGAGTTGTGCAGTTTTAGACTTGGCTGTTAGCTTGAGGTGTAAAGTGGCGCCGGGGAGGGGATTTGAACCCCTGAGATCCCGAAGGATCACAGGCTAGCCAGCTCAAAGAAGACTCCAGGCATACGCACAAAGTACTGCGCCCTACCAGAGTACCCTACATCACGGACCTGGTGATGATATCTAGGCCACCCCGGCAACTAACTCTTAACAAAAATGGCATATTAACCTTTTATTTCTGTTCCCTGCATGTGGGAGGAACCACTTCTACGACGCCACATAGGAGGGTAAGTTCCACACGGCATAATTACTCTGCTAATTTCAACAGCCAACCCGCGATCCAAACTAACCATCTTCCTCCAAGACATCTTTGCCTCACCAATGGCTACAATCTCACCCTTTTCCGAAAAGATGCCAACCAAGTCCCTAGGCTCAATCCCTGACTCGAACCTCAGAACGCCAGGCAAAGCAAGATCGGCCCCGTGGCAAATGGCGTCAACGGCAGAATCGCGAATATAGATCTTTGGAATGTATGAAAGAGCGTTCTCCATGGGCTGAACAACTTCCCTCAAACGAGACTCGTCACCATCCTCTCTCCAACTCAAATAGGCGTCATTCAGATCGTAAAGTGTAACAAGGCGGTTGTCTTCGGTGAATGGACCGGCTCTAGTCCTTCGCAGTTCAGCCATGTGGACGCCGCAGCCCAGAGCTTCTCCCATATCAAAACAGAGTTTCCTAATGTAGGTACCGGACTGGCACCCCACTCTGAACAAGATGTGCTCATTTTGGAATTCGATATTGTCTATGTAGTAGATTGTCCTCTTTCGCAGGTTTCTTCTGACAGATGAGACCAAGGGCGGCCGCTGATATATCTCGCCGATAAACTCACTCATTATCCTTCTGACTTTCTCTTCCGAAACCTTGGAATGGATACGCATAACGCAGACATATTCTTTCCCAGCTAAGAGGAGTGCCTGTGCGATTTTTGTAGCGTCTTCCAAGGCCACAGGCAGAACGCCAGTCACACTAGGATTTCCTCGGCCCGAGCCACTAAGGTCCCGCTGTGACCAGCATGCTCTACGTTCAGAATTCGTTTAACCCAAGCCACAACCTCGTGGCTTGAAGGACCCTGAGGCTTGTCCAAATTTATGATGCCGTTCGCCAAGTAATCTTGTATCGGTCTCTTTTCTGGCATACATCCATAGTCTGGGTTTGTAATATCCTCTGCCTTCACGACGACTTTACGTCTCACTTTCCAAGGTGGTTCAATTTCCATCTGATCAAATCCTCAAATTGAAACATAGATCTTTGAATGGAGTGAATTTGAAAAATCTATTGTGTTTTTGCAGTCATTTCGTCAACTTTACCCGTCTTTTTAAGGACATCAATAATCTCCTTGTCTTTGACCCCTTTCTTGATGTCGATTTTCCAGTCCAGTGGTCTGATGTGATTGATATTTGCTCTTCTTCGCTTTACTCCAGTTAATTCCCTTGGACCCGTAATCAAAATGAAGGATTTGTCAATGACATCTACAACCACGCATTTCTTACCGGACTCTCTTCCTCTAGTCTTAACACACACTCTTCCAACCTTCACAGACGACATTTCACATCTTACCTCCTTGACTTGAAATATACCCTTGAACGAACTTCCTCATCACTTCTATGTTCGACTTAATAGACATCAAGCCTGTGTTGATTATCAAATCATATATCGACAGATCATCCATCTCGATGTGGTAAAGCCTCTTAAATCTTTTCTTCTCAGCATCTTCTCTAAAAGTTGTCGTTTTCCCGGCTTTTTCGTAAGTTATTCTATCGCGTTCAGCTATCCTGCGCATCCTCACATCGTCTGGACACTTCAAGTAAATCTTTAGGTCGGCATAATCGCTTGCCATCCACCCGGCTAAAAGACCGTCTAAGATCACATTTCCTTTGCTCGCTTCTGTTTTCGTTTTCTCATCAATAAGGCAATCCACATCTTTGTTTCGCTCCGCTATGTGACTGAGTTCTTCTACCGACAACCCGCGTTCTAAAGCTATCTTTCGAAACAACGCTCCTGCGGACATGTGGCGCAGGTTGAACTCTTCGGAAATTGCCTTCGCGTAAGTTGACTTTCCCGTTCCGTGCAGTCCACTTATTGTTATCACTAGGCCCACGTAGATGACCTCCGGGGCGCGCTTAGAATTTACGATAAGATTTAAATTAGCTCTTTATATCATCCTATGTTTTTGACTTTTCTAGGGTCACAAGATTGAAATGAATCAGATAGCATCTATTTTAGACTACGTGCGCACGTTATTCTGACTCATAGGTCAACCCAAAAAGGCGAGAGAGCATGGTGTATAATGTGAAATGGCATATAATATACCACCAAGCGAATGATAATCCAATAGATCCGACGAATGGAATCACAAAAGGCAGCTCAACAATATTGGAACCTAAAAATACCGCATTTAAGATTAGATAAACTATCATGAAAGGAACCATGAAGAGAAGACTAACTTTAGATCTCTCTTTAGCGTTCAAAGTCTGTAACTTGTTCATCCTAAATTCCATCCTTCTCAATTTTTTGAGGGCGCGCCTATCGCCTCTCTTCTCTGCTTCGTTCCGTTCCTTCATGTAGCCTTTTATCTTCAGGTCATTTTCTCTGAGTTGATTAACATCAACCAAGAGTCGATTCGCAATTGCCATAACCAGATTGAGTATAAATGAAACGGAAAATGTGAAGATCGTTGAGTTTGGCACCTGCAAAAACAAAGACAGCAGATTTTTGGCCCATTCAATGAGATCCTCGAACATCCTTACGCCCCTCTCAGTTTCTGTATGGTAGACAACAACTGGTTAGCGACCTCAACCTGCTTCCCAGCAGGGTTCTTCAATATTTTGACTGGGGCGCCAGTCAAAGTTGCACATGATGCTGCCACAAATCTTGAAAAACTCATCTCCTCCTTCACCTCGTCCATCAAGACCTTATCTCTTTTCCTTTTTCTATCCTTGAGTCGCCTATCAACAATCTCATCGATTTCTGCTTCAAGAAGAACAAAAAGGCTCGGACGAAGTTTTCTTAGCACCTTCAAAGGAAGTCCGGTCCAATATCCTTGGTTTGTTCTGATAATCATGTGCGTATCTACAATTGTTTCAGGAGACTCTGCAATCATCTTCTCTATCCTTTCCACTGCTTCCATTTGTAGAGCCCGTTGTAACTCAATCGGCATGCACCTCAAACCATCTCTCCCGACACCTTTCCCTTTTTCCTTCGCCACTTCAAGCATAATCGATGCGTAGTTTATTACGTTTAATCTTGCTCCCTTTTTCCCAGCTTCTCTCACTAGCTCTTTCAAGACAGTTGTCTTTCCAACACCCGGAATTCCTGTAACAATTACTACCCTAGCTTCCAAGTTAACCCCCTTATCCTATGATTCGACTTAGCATAGGATAGGTCTCCATTATCTGTTCCTGAGCTATCTGCTGGTATAATTGGTACAGTATCCCAACGGCGAGCAAGGCACCCATTCCTGACCCGAACACGTTTAGAAGATCTGCAAAAGCAGCTATCGCTCCGACTATCAATCCGCCCAATACCGTGAGTGTTGGAACATACCTGTCCAGAAGTCTCTCAACTGGTTTGACGGATCTTCTAAAACCTGGGATCTGCATTCCGGAATCAATAAGCTGTTTCGCCGTAGTCGCAGATCCTAAACCGCCAACTTCAATCCACACTTTAGCAAAGAGGATACACAGCGTAACCATGAGGACCACGTAAACAATCGCCCTCACCAGTCCCCCTGTGCTGGCCAGGATGGTGTCTATGCTCCTCGGTGCAGTAACATAGAAGACAAGTCCTCCTGTTGGTTCACGACTAGTTGCATTATACGTACCTAATAGACTAAGCCAAAAATTTTCATTGTTCTGGTTAAAGTTGGACCACAAGATTTGAGAGAACAGGTAGATATTCGCAAAGAGAGCTGAAGAGAGTATAACTGGAATATTGGAAACATATAACAGTTTTACCGGATAACGTGTCCTAAATCCCCTAAAACGAGCATACGATATTGGAAGCTCAATTCTGATGTCCTCAAAAAATATTACGATTAAGAAGACAAGAACCGTTGAGATAAAGCCTATCATGTCGGGCAGATTCTCTGGCCTATGCAGAGCCGCCAATGGACCTCCTCCACTTAGTAAGGATTGAAAAAAGGCCAATATTGCGCCGAAAAACTTACCGTCGCCTCCCGCGATAGGCGAAAAACAATTCCAGAAAATCATTCTAGCTACCCCAGCAACAATGAATAGGCTTATCCCACTCCCTATTCCCCAGCCCTTTTGCACGAGTTCATCAAGAAGCATGAGAATAAGTCCTGCAGAAATGAGCTGCAAAAATAGAGAAATCGATGCTTCTAAGCTCATGCTACCGTATGCTCCCCCCAAAATGTATACCGAGGCCATGAATATTGTCATAATGATGGAAAAAACCTTGTTTGCACTAGTAAACAGGGCTCTGTCATCGGGATCGGTGAAGTCAACGGTTATTATCTCTGAGCCCGCCAAGAGTTGGAGGATCAATCCAGCTGTGACTATTGGCCCTATCCCCAGCTCCGTCAACGTGCCGCGTGTAGAGGCGAAGATAACTCTCATATAGTAATAAGGATCTTGAGGACCGCGTGCAACTCCGTAGAGAGGAACCTCACTCATTATCAAGTATATTACTACCGCCATCCCAGTCCAGAGGAGCTTTTCACCGAAGCCGACCCTTCTATCTGGGGAACTGACCTCAGGTATAAATTTGGCTATCGGTTTAAAGAGATTCAAAAACCTGCTGGGCATTTTTCTCCCCTAAACGCTCTACGTTTCCCTCTTAATAAGGATCTTCCCACCTGCTTCTTGAATCTTTTTTGCTGCAGATTTTGAGCAAGATTTTACTTCTACACTCACAGCTCTGTTCACTTTGCCAGATCCGAGAAGCTTGTCGTAGCCTAGTTTCTCTAAGTCGATGATTTTGCCCTTTTCCTCTGTTGTTGTCGCACGCGTTGCCAATTCCTCTAACTCTCCTACGTTCATTGTCTTTTCTTTCTGGCTCATGGGTTTATGAAATCCGCGTTTGCCGAAATAATTGGGAACATACTTTACTGTGTAAGTCCATTTATGTTTACTCCTTCCTGCCTTTCCTTTGCCACCTTTTCTTCCGCCTGCCCTGTGCTGTCCGACCTGCCCCCAACCATAGGTTCTTGAACCTCTTTGTTTTCTCACTTTCCTCTTTCTGTGGGCCACAGTTATTTTCGCCTCCAAGTTCACTTAGAACAGGGCAGTAAGAAGTTGTTAGACCATCTTTTCTAGGAGTCTATTTATGTCTTCGCCCCTGTACCCCAGCTCTCCATTTGGATAAGGTCTTTTTATCGATTTACGAAAACCTCCTTTTGGAGGGTGTAGACGTAGGACCGGTTTAACGCCAGGCGTCTTCCAGAATTCGACTTCGGATAGCGTAATAGCGTCAGCAAATGCTCTGAGAGATTTCTGCCCTAGCTTCTCCTTTACGTAGCGATCTGTCAGATCTTTGTCACCAACTATTTTCCCCTTCTCTCTTAGTAGTAAGTAGACCGTTTCAGAATTTGCTTCTCCCCATGTGATGTAATCCTTAACCTTTTGAAGCATACCAGTGTGAGACGATGTACTACTGAGAATTGTTGAATGATTCCGTTTGGGCAAATGCATCAGCCCCAAAGTTTTCTTAAACTCTGGCCGGATGCCAACATTTCCTCTAATTCTCACGGCCACAATGCATCCGCGTTTTTCCTTAGCCATGACTATTCATCCAGTCCATTCTTTTGGGGGAAGAATTCGATACGTATTCTTTAAAGCGTTAAAAGTTGCAAACGCATATGAATGCATCGTTCTTGTGGAGCCGAAGCTTTTGGTCCAGCAATCATTGACCCCTGCAAAGCCAATTATATCCTTGGCGACTTCTCCAGCCACTATTCCAATGCCTTTTGGTCCAGGAATGATCTTGACTCTAACACTTCCGCTTTTTCCGACGACTTTATAGGGTAAAGAGTGAGTGCCGCCGCAGTCGCATTGCCAACTACCGCAACCGCGACGAACAGGAGTGATGTTGAGTTTTGCGTTTATGATCCCCTTTTCGATAGCAGCTCTTACCTGTCTTGCTACACCTACCCCCAGTCCAACAAAACCATCGTGGTTTCCAACAACTACAACTGATTTGAAGCTTGTTTTTTCTCCTGCGTCCGTCTGCTTTTGAACGATGCTGATGTCTAAGACTTTATTTTTCATGTCAGGAAGCAATATATCAACTATTTCTGGCTCCCTAATCTTGAAACCTTGGGCAAAGACCTCGTCTATCGATGTCATTTTTCCCTCCAGTATCAATCTCCCGAGCGCCGTGCGGGGTGTCCACTGCCATGTTTCTACCTTAGTTTCATTTTCATTATCAGTCATGCAACTTACCTCTCTTAAGAGCTGCAGCTATTTTTCCCTTTACCTCAAGAAATTGGTCAGGCAGTTTTTCAGGTGATGTTTTCTTCTTTAGATACTGGGAGAAGCGCATCTTATAAAGCTCCGAATTATCTTTAAATAGCATTTTGGCGTGCGAAGTTATGTGCTCGCCAATGATTCTTGAGTTCTCAGGCAAAATATTTTCGTCGTGAGGGATTTTGAGGCCGGCATCAGTAGCACCCTTCAACGCTGCAAATATCTTGGATCCTGCAGACGGCTTATGTAGTCCAACATCCAAGATTGCTTCTTTTACACCCTTGGAGAGGGCTTTGAGTCCAGCAAGAAAACCAGTCAAATAGGCCGCCGGGGTGTTTCCGTAAGTCGTTTTCCATCCAAACTCTCTGAGTTGGCTTGAATGTGCGGACGCGAGTGTCTTGTCGCCTTCAGGTTCAGCATTTATGATTTGAACAATAACGTGTTTCAAGGAGGCCCTTACAACAAAGCGGGGTTTACTCGCAAGAATCATGCCTCTTCTCTTTCGATAATTCGTCTTACCCTCTCTTCTGCGTCTGAATACCACATGATGTCTAGTGTTATGGGGCAAAAGTGGAATCATCTCCTTCTTCTGAGCTTATTAGCTTCAATATACTGCTCAAGATGAGAGAGATCTTCGAAGGCCCCCCCTTTTGTCATCTCATACAACTTGTGGTATACATTCCTCGTGATCGCACGATGCTTCCTAAGGTTCTTCAACTTGTCTCTGAGGGGCCTAACCTTCCCCATCCATTTCTCTTTCTGCGTTACCTTCGCGGTTTTCTTACCTCTCTTACTGCCTGTACCTCTCCTTCTTCCAGATTTCCTCTTCTTATGAAGAAGGCGAGCCCTTGATCGACTAACGCCTTTTTTTGGTTCAGCCTTTATTGCCCCTTCATGAATAAGACGCCGGATTTCTTCTCTCGTGATTGCCATCTCGACGTCTTCGATTCTCTCAGGGTCGATCCACACTCTATTTTGACCTATCTTCAGTATCTCAGACGCCAGTCTCTTCTGACTCCTCAAGCTCTTTCACTCTCCTTGGGTTCAAGACCCTTATGTTTAATTCGTTAGCTTTGTCCAAGATTTCTTTTCTTTTTCTCGACCCCACCCCATGAGCTATTCTGACAGCAAATTCGTCTGGATCAACTGATCCCAGCTCCTCTGGCCGATTCACGATCAATTCTCTTAAGCCTGACGGGTGGAGACCTCTTATCTTCCTCGGTGATCCGTAACCGATTTTTACTGATTTTGGCCAGCCGCCTATTTTTAACCTCATTTTGCTATCTTTGCCTCTAGGTCTTCTCCATGAGCCTTTTACTCTCTTATACCTCCAACTCTCTTGACGGACGAAGTCTGGTTTTCTTTTCTTGAGAACCGCATGTAAACGTGAGGCTTTTTTTTGGTCTCTTTTCTCAGCAGCCTTCTCCGCTCTCTTTCGCTCGCGTTTCTCTCCTTTTCGGGGCATTTTAGGCTCCTTTCCCCTTTTCGTACACGTATATGCCATCGAGAAAGATCCTCGGATCTTTCTTTTTGATCTTTGTCGCTTGTTCAATGTTTACTGCTGTTTGACCCACGTCTTCCAGATCTACTCCCTTAACCGTTATTTCATCTGATTTTACTTCAACCCTTACATTACCAATTATCTTGGCTATTCTGGGTCTTCTTCCCCCAGAGAAGTTTTCAATTATGACCTCATTGCCCTGAACCTTCACTCCTATAGGGAAATGCGCAAAGACAATTTTGAGCTTGTATGTGAAACCTTTTCTTACGCCTTCGATCATGTTCTCAATCTGTGACGCTATGGTCCCTACTACCGCTGCTCTCCTCTTGTCTGGCCACAATGTTCCAATTGCCAGTTCCCCCTTCACATGTTCTATCACCGCATCCGCGTGTGAGAAATCGCGCTGAACCTCCCCTAACGGACCTCTAACAAGTACTTTCTTGCCTTCAATAGCTACCTCTACGTCACTCGGAATTTCAATCGTCCTCGACGCCGTGACTGTCTTGACCAAGTCGATTCTTCCTCGGTAAAGTGATTCTATTATGTCTTTGCTTGGCAACTTTTATATGTTTATTCACCATTCCCGTGTACAGGTATGGTTAAAAAGGCGTCGAGGACCGGCTGTAAGAAATGTGAAGCGAGGGGTTAAGTCAACCTCTACTCGGTTGAAGCCAAACTAACCCTCAATAGACGTAGGCTATCAGTTGCCCTCCAATTTTCTTCCCCTTTGCTTCTTCGTGCGACATTATGCCCTTTGATGTTGAGAGGATAAGTATGCCCAGCTCCCTTGACGGCAGAAACTGCTTTTCCCACTCCTCAAGCTTTTCAACCTTTGCGTAATATCTAGGTCTGATTGCACTACATTTGTTTATTCTCCCCAAAAGCTGAATCTTGAATTTTCCAAACCTGCCGTCATCGACGAACTCGAACTGTCCAATATACCCCTTTTTCTGTAAGAGTCTTAGGACATGCCCTATCATTTTTGAGGCCGGGTTAACCACACACTCTCTCTTATTTCTCAGTTCATTATTCATAATTGTCGCGAGCGCGTTTAGTAGGGGATCGTTCACACTCATGCCATTTTCATTCCTTAAGAATACTTCTTGAAACCGAGTTTCTCAGCCACCTCTCTAAAGCACCGGCGACACAAGTTCAACCCGTATGATCTTATGATTGGACCATAGCCTCCGCACCTTCTGCAAGGCCTGCTGCCCTTTCCGTATTCTCTCTTTCTTCGCCTTTCGTCAGCCACCTTGAACATCTCCCTATTCTAAATCACCGATGCCTTTTCGCTTTTCTACCGCACAGTCGCATATAACGTTAACGCTTCTTTTTAGTTTCCCGTAGATGCTTTTGAATTTTTATCTTTAGAATTTTGTTTGCCAACCCGGCGTCTACTCTCCCTCTAACCTGCCTCATGATTACCCCCATTAACAGGTTCGCTGCGTCTTCTTCCCGCCTTCTAACCAGCTCTATGTTTTCTTTCACGGCTCTATCTACTATGGCTTCCAGCTGATTCCTAGGAATCATCTTCAAGCCTAAATCTCTTATGGCTTCTTCCGCAGTAGCCTTCTCATGCTGTGCCAGCCAGGTCCATACCTCTGGAACCGCCTCCTTGGCTGCTATCGCCTTGTCAACCAGATCAAAGGTCTCCTCTATATGTCTCTCAGTAAGCTTCTCAACATCAACCCCCTCTCTCCTGAGATTCTTCAAGGTCTCAGTCAGCATAGCCGCCATGAATGTTGCCGAAATCTTAAACTCCTTAGCCATTCTTTCAAACAAGTCAGTGAAATCTGAGTTCATCATCTGTATTGCCAGTTTTCTGTTGATTTTGTACTCGCTCATAAGACGTGAAATCTTCTTGTCAGGCATTTCAGGTAGTTGTGATCTAATTCTTGATAATCGTTCTTCCGTAATCGAGACTGGTGGTATGTCAGTCTCAGGATACATCCTTGCCGCACCGGGTCTTGGCCTGGAATAGTGGGTTGTTCCATCTGGATATGCACCTCTGGTTTCGCTTTGAACTCCTGCGACAGCCATCTTTGCCCTTTCGACTACGGCGTGCAAGGCATCCCTGACTTTTTCTGGCCTGTCAGCAACTATTACGACAACGTCCATGTTGTCGGCTTGAATAACCTCTCTCAGCCTCTCGACCTCAATTTCTGTTATGCCAAAACCAGGCAGCTCATCTGTATGAAATATCCCACCAACTCCGCCCCAGAATTTTGCGTATTCGGCGATCTCTCTTCCAAAGCTTATACTTGGTTCAAGCTCGGTTTTTAGTAAACCACCGAATTTAGGTAAAACAACCCCTAAGACTACTCCCTTATCCTCCTTAATGGCATCTCTTATAATTTTGCACTTGGTTTTGCCAAAGACCTCGGTCACATCCAAGAAATCGTTTTTGAATTCCTCTTTTCCTACCCCTCTCTTCGCAAGCTCATCACGAATTCTTATTAGATTCGCTTGCCTCTGGATCTCATACTCTATGACCTTCGGAACCAGCTCCAACTCCTGAACTCCTTTTACTTCTATCAGTGCGCCTTCTCGTGTGGATATATTCAGGTCTTGACGGATCGTTCCTAGGCCGTGTGCAACCCTCCCAGTTGCCCTCAGCACCCTTCCAATCGCCAAGGCCACCTCACCAGCCTCCTCAGGCGAGTCTATCGTCGGCGCTGTGGCCAATTCCACGAGAGGTATGCACAACCGATCAAGTCTATAATGTGTAGTCACACCATTTTCTCCCGTCTTTCTCGCAGCATCCTCTTCCAAGCAAATCGTCTGTATAGGAACCTTCTTACCATTGACTGTTATTCCTCCGCCCAGAGATACTATGCAAGTTCTCTGAAAGCCTGTAGTGTTAGACCCGTCGATCACAATCTTTCTCATGACATGGATTTCGTCAACTGGTCTGGAATCGAGCATCAGTGCTATCGTCAGACAGACATCAACAGCCTCCGTATTCAACTCATGTGGCGGTTCTTCATCTAGTTCAACGAGGCAACTGGTGACATCATCTGCCTCGTAAAGGAATCCCCTGCCTCTTTTAAATTCGAAGGCGGCAGCAGCATCGGTTTCGCCAAGCTCGCTTTGCGTGGGTCTAAGTCTTCTGTAGAATTTTGTTTCAGGCTCTAAGGTTGATAGCTGTGATCTGCACGAGCAGAAAAGCTTGTGAGCTGTGTCCAGCTGTTGATGGATCCCTCGACTACGCCCGGATATGAGCGCAGTTCTCGAGTCCTATCTTTAAACCTATCTTCTTATAGTTGATGAGGCTGTTCACAACCCTGTCGCCCCTGAACAATTCATGTTTCTCTCTGATGTATCAAACCGCATCCGGTTTTTATGCCTGGTGGTTGCCAAGTGTTTTTCTTCGATCATGGTCACGGCCAGTCACTTCCATAGTAGCTTTTTTGTGAGATCTCTCCAGCTATGTTTTCTACAAGGAGCTCCCTCGCTCTTTCTGAACTCTTTGTTTGGCCGAGAACCCACATCGCTTTGACAAGAGCCGTTTCAGGCAACAGATCTTCAAGGGGAGTGACCCCTATCTCCTGCAGGTCCATTCCTGTGTCATATACATTCATGTTCACTCGCCCCCATATGCACTGGGATGTCATGCCGACCACCAGATCGTTTTTGATGGCGTTTCTCAGATGTTCGTACAAGCTTGATCCTACGTGGCCGAGGCCAGTTCCTTCCAAGATTATCCCACGGTAACCTTCATTTACATACCATTCTATTATTTTTGGGTTGAAACCCGTATGAAATTTTATCAGCGCCACCTTCTCCTCGAACTTTGGCTTCAAGACGACTTCTCTTTTCCTATCTCTTTTTCTATAGTCTTCTGTCAGCATCGTGATCTTTTCCTCTTCTACTCTGGCTATGGGAGGAACATTTATCGATTTGAACGCGTCCCTCCTGCTTGTATGGCACTTTCTAACCCTTGTTCCGCGGTGAATTACTGTCGTCTTATCCGATATTGTCTCGTGCATCCCCACTGCTACTTCTGCAAATGGAGCTCTTCCTGCAGCGTAAACGGCGTTCACCAAGTTCATCGCCGCGTCTGAGCTTGGGCGATCCGATGACCTCTGCGACCCCACAAGAATTACAGGAACTGGTAAGTTTTGTATGGCGAAGCTCAACGCTGCCGATGTGTAGGCCATAGTATCTGTTCCATGACAGATTACGACCCCATCTACTCCAGCTTCAATATGTCTAGCTGCCGACTCTGCCAGCTCAGTCCAATGTGATGGACTGATGTTTTCGCTGTAGAGACTGAACAGAACCTCTACCTCAATATTGGCTTTCTCCGAGATTTCTGGAATCGTGCTGTAGAGATCTCTCGCTGTTATAGCCGGATGGACCGCCCCAGTTCTGTAGTCTATCCTACTTGCGATCGTTCCACCCGTGCTTACGATGGCCACCCTTGGTAACTTTGGATTCTGCTCTGGCGGCGGAGGAGGCCGGAATGTAAGTTTCGCTCCGACACCCATTCTCTCGATCTTCGTTGTTGGAGTTACTTTTATACCGACATTGTATCCAGACTTGATCTTGATTACTATATGCTTGTCGTCACTATACTCTGATCTTGGAATCAATATTCCTTCAAATATTTGTCCATTTTCTAAAATTCTAATACGATCCTCAACTTTGACTCCTGCCTTCATGAGGGCTTCAAGAACCTTACCTCTATATCCCGGTAGTTCTTTTTCGCTCACTTTTCGTCAGCCCGAAGAATTTGATGTATTGCTCACATAAATAGTCAAATAATAATTTACTTTAAACCCTCTTGGAACGTGAAATAGCCAATACTTGCGAGTGGCCTTCAGGTTCCAGTATTCGCCAACACTGTTGCTACACGAAGCATGTTATCATATGACAACATGGACTTTTATGCATTGAAAGTTTCTGAATCCAGTACTTATCGTATATTAACTTTCGCACAGTTTCTGTTTTCACCATTGCCATTACCATCTCTTCTTACATTCAAGCTGGTTTTACAGTTTTCAATTATTTTCACTCAGTCATTTATAGGGCTTAAGTCAGAAGCTTGTAACCCAAACTCAATGAATCGTTTTAAATAAACTGTGTCCCTATATGATGTTTTGGATGGTGTTTCACTTGATTAGGAAAGCTGTCATCCCGGCCGCTGGTTTGGGGACTAGGCTGTTGCCGGTTACGAAGGAGACGCCGAAGGAGATGCTTCCCATATTTGCAAAGTCGAGAGATGGAAGACTGTGCATTAAGCCTCTGTTGCAGGCAGTCTTCGAGCACCTCTACGACGTTGGCGTCAGGGAGTTCTATTTTATTGTTGGACGAGGAAAGCGAGCTATCGAGGATCACTTCACCCCGGACTCAGGTTTTTTGGATGCATTGAAGGAGATGAGCAAGAGTGAGGCTATCAGTAGCCTCGGAGCCTTTTACGAAAAGGTGGAGGACTCAACTATAGTTTTCGTAAATCAGCCTAGGCCAGCTGGTTTTGGGGATGCCGTTCTCAAGTCCAAACCCCTCGTAAAAGAGGATTTTCTCGTCTACGCGGGAGATGCTTACGTGATTTCCCCAGAAAACGATTATCTGACTAGGCTTGTAGCAGCTTACAGGGACACGAAGGCGAAGGCAGCGTTCGTTGTGAAAGAGATAGAGAACCCGACGAGGTTCGGTGTGATAGAGGTGAGGAGCTTGAAGGGCAGTGTTCTAGAAGTCAGGCGAGCTGTTGAGAAGCCTGAGAAGCCTCCCACAAACCTTGCGATAATGCCTGTGTATGTCTTTGACCCAGCAATCTTTGAGGCTCTTCAGAAGATTGAGCTTGGAAAAGGTGGTGAACTACAACTCACGGATGGAATACAGAAATTGATCGAGTGGAAGCAAAGGGTCGTAGCAATTAAACTAAGTCCCGAGGATGTCTGGCTCGATGTAGGCACCTCTCAAGCCTTCTGGGACGCGCTGAGACTATCGTATCAACATCTTCAGGAGGAAAACTAATTCTGATAGATAGCATCACAAGAGGAGATGTCGAAGATGTGGCATCAGGTATGGACGACGCTTTTGAGGACGCTGATGTTCTACTGACTGGCGGGGCAGGGTTCGTAGGAAGCTGGCTCTGCGACGCCTTTATTCACCTTAAGGCACGCGTAACATGCCTTGACAACCTTTCAAGCGGAAGGATCAGCAATATAGACCACATACAGTCGGGAAGATTCACGTTTGTTAACAAAGATGTGTGCGGGTTTGAGACCGAAGAAAGATACGACTACATTCTTCACCTGGCAAGCATAGCTTCTCCAGAGGACTATGAAAAGCGACCAGATGAGGCGTTGCTATCAAATTCCCTCGGTAGCTACAGGGTTTCGGAGGCGGCTAGGAAGGGCGACTCAATCGTACTCTTTGCCTCCTCGAGTGAGGTTTATGGCGACGCAGAAGTTGTTCCCACACCAGAATCTTACTGGGGGAGCGTGAACCCTTTGGGTGTGCGGTCATGCTATGACGAGGCCAAGCGCTTCGGCGAGTCCCTGTTCATGGCTTACCATCGCCGCTACGGCGTAGATGTGAGGATCGCTAGGATCTTCAACACGTTCGGGCCGCGGATGAGGGCGGATGGAGCATATGCAAGGGTGATCCCGCGTTTCATCACACAGGCGCTGAGGGACCAGGCGATGACAGTCTACGGTGACGGTTCTCAGACAAGATCCTTCTGCTATGTCGCAGATACTGTGAAGGCTCTCTTGCTTCAGCTGGTCAGGAAGAACGCTCGCGGAGATGTCTTGAACATTGGAAACACGTGTGAGATAACCATACTTGAACTTGCCAAGAAAATCAGGGATGCCGTCCAAAGTGGGTCCGAGATAACTTTCTATCCCTCCAGGCCAGATGACCCGAAGCGAAGATGCCCGAACCTGACTAAGGTTAAAAAAATCTTGGGGTGGACCCCAAAAACTTCCCTGAGCGATGGGCTGGATAAGACAATTGAGTGGTTTCGAGCATGTACCCAAGATTCACGATGACAAAAAGTGCTCTAATAGGATACGTCTATTAGTAGCTTTCTAATGCTTCTTGTCTACCGATCTCACGGTTAAATTAATTTGTTGATGACGAAGTCTATGGCTTCTTTGGCCCCCTTTCCATAGGAACCTTCTGTTACCAAGTTTGCCACGCTCTTTAATGCCTGATCTGCATTCGAAACCGCTATACAGTAGCCTGCCGCCCTGAACATCGACAGATCATTTTCTGCATCCCCGATCGCCGCCACTTCCGCTCTTTCTATTCCCAGCATCTCTGTTGCAAGGGTTAGGCCATTACCCTTGTTCGCTTTTGGATCCTTTATAAAGATGATATATCTCATCTTTGACCTCTCAATACCCTTTTCGATATCAGCCAGCACTGGAGCATACGTCAAATCTACACCTAGATTATGGTTCAAAGCGATTTTTTGGATTAGTTTGATGGCTTCCATACGACCTATGACCATCACGTCAGTTAGCCTAGCAGTTTTGTCTTTCCTATTCTTGGATGGCATTTCAACAAGACCTCTTGCTTCCTCCATTATCACTCTAGATGCTTCCTTCACCTTTTCTGGGTTCCCTATCATGACCTCTTCTCCAGTCTTTTGGTTTACTACGATGCCGCCGTTCTCAGCGATGATGGGGCCAGAAGTTTTGAAGTCAAAATCCTCAAACAATTCTTTAATAAAAGCGGACGTTCTAGCGGTGGCTAGAATCACAGGTATACCCATGTTCTCAGCTCTCTTTATGGATTCCACGGCTTCAGAACTAATCTTCCATAAAGTATCTGTTAGTGTGCCATCCACATCGCAAGCGATAGCCTTTATACGCATAGGGTAGCCCACATAGAATTTTCTGATAAACGGTCTGATCGCAAATGTCTGCTAGGATTAAGTCCACTGATTTGTTTTAAGTCTTATGGTTATAGTTGGAGCATTTTCACTGGTCAATGTGAGTAGATCTTCATTTGAGCGAGAGTTTTGATAGTCTGCTCGACTAGTTGAGCAACTTCTGTTTTAGTGCCTACATCAACGTTTTGATGTTGGTATTAGCTTCTCTGTCCTTCTTTGCTTTGGCTAGTACCATGTACTTCTCTTATTTTTTTCCATCGCACCATGAAACTGTCCCGCCAATTTCTATATTTTGACGTCAGTTCTGCGTCAGGTTTCACCACATCTGTGACCCTGAGCAATCTTTCGGCCGCCTCACCAACATTTTTGAACAGCTTCAACTCAAGAGCAGCAGGCATCAAGGCGCATATTGTGGTTCTCTCATCCATTACCTTTACGGTTTTCTCATAGACGGACGCCCTCATCTTGTTCCAAAAAGAACTCTTTGTTCCCCCTCCAATGATTTTGACCTCATTCACGACTTCGAAAAGCTCCTCGTATAATTTGATGTAATAATATTCTAGGAAGCTTGTTCCGAGCAGCATAGATCTGAGAATTTCACCTCTAACCTCGCCTTTAGATCGGTCTTCTGGCCATAATCCTGCGAAGGCCGCTCCCATTGAAGGATCATAAAATGGGCTCCTGTCTCCCGGCGGGAAATAGAATATTTCTTTACCAGGTTCAATTCGTTCAGCGTAAGAGAAAGCTGTCTCCAAGCTTATCCCCAAAATCTTTTCTGAAAACCACTCAAGCATTCTCCCAGTCATAGGCCCAGCCGCGGTCCCCAGGAAACCATGCAAAGGATGCTTATGATAGTATATTGCTGGGTGGCGCTTGGGGGTTTCACAGACAAACTTTATGAACGTCGTGGTTCCACAGCCAACCCCGAGGTCACCTGTTTGCAGACAGCCCAAGGCAAGTGCTGAAGCGTTCCCATCAGTCATTCCATGATGGAGCCTCGCGTTCTCCAACCCCAGTTTCCTCGCCAACTTACTTTTTGCCAGGCCTACATGTGAACCACTGGGAACTAGAGTGGGCAACAGGTCAACTGATACTCTTGCATCCTCAAAAATTGAGGTGAACCAAACAGGTTTTTCGCGTGTCACATCCACCCCGAGTTTGAACGCATTGGTGTAGTCCGTGGCTAGATTTTCCCATTTTTCCCCTTCCCTGAAGAAGAGACTGTAGACCAACCAAGAGGAGGGAGAGACTATCCATCTCACCTTCTTAAACCTACTCTCTTCAATACGCATTTTTTGAACTATTTTCGGTAACGGCGACATCGGAGAGGTCTCGACGCCTCTTTCAGCTAACTCCCTTGCTGAAGAATATTCTTTGAGTTCTGAGGCTTCTTCAGGAGCTTTCGTGTAGTACATGATTGGTGAAAAGACGGGGTGACCAAACTCGTCTACCAGAAGGATTGTGCCTGAGGATCCTACTACACCCACTATCTTACTTTCAGAGGGGTAGTCGCGAAGAATGTCTGCGGGTGAAGATTTGACCAGTGCCTCGATCCATTTCTCTGTAGTCTGTCCCTTAATTCTGGCCCTTCCGCAGCCTAGAAGATTCCCGCCTAGATCGCAGCTGTCAACTTTTATACTTGTCGTACCAAGATCGATTCCAATGAGTTTCTCGTCTTCCAAGAAGAATCAACCATTAGGTTTTGCAGTATGGTCTTAATTAGGGTGACCCATTTAATACGTTTTTGCGGAGGCTGGAAGCTACCTTGAGGCTCGGCATGTCCACTCTGGCTTACGAAAGCTTTGGTATCATTGAGGCTGTAAGAAGGATAAAGGCGGTCGGCTTCGATGATGTTGAAATATGCGCTGACAGGACACACTTGGATCCTAGGGTCTCCTCGATAGAGGAGGTTCGGAGAGTCAAAGATTTGTTGAATAGAATAGGTCTGAGGCCGCATTCCTTTCATGCCCCGTGGACCGATGTTGATTTGGCTAGCCCGGAGAGTTTCAAGAGAGAATCCTCCTTGAAGGCGATGATGAAAACCATCGACTACTGTGCGAAACTCGGGTGTCCGATAATGGTTCTTCACGCGAATTCTAGTGAGAGTTTGAAGTGCTTGACAAGGAAGGCCATGAAGCAGAACACGAAAGATTCTGTCAAGACATTGGCAGAGTACGCCTGTGGTCTGAATGTGAAGATCGCCCTGGAGAACCTTCATGAGCATGGTGTCGAAAGGTTTGGTTCAACGGTCTCTGATTTAAAAATCATTATAAAGAATGTGGGGTTCGACTGTGTTGGGATCTGCCTTGACACTGGACACGCTAACATGATACACAGGGAGGGCTTTTCGCCCGAAATGGAGATAGGTAGGGCTGGGAAAGATCTGTTCTCTCTTCACCTGCACGATAACGATGGTTTGGAGGACCGCCACTGGCCCCTGGGACGTGGGACAATAGACTGGCACAAGGTCCTTGAAGCGTTGGGAAGAGCAAATCCTGACCTCGTCTTGATGCATGAGGTGTTTGGCGACGGAAACCCAGACAGGATCGCCACAGAATGCATTAGGAACACTGAGCAATATTTCTCATAATTATGATGTGCGCTAGCTAGTTTATCGACGGTTGACTGGAAAAACCTGAACAAAAAAGAGAGGGTGCTTGAAACCATAACGTTTTGAATTGTTTTGACAGAAAAGGAATCTAAGATCTTTCTTCAATGTCTGCTGCAAGAAGAGAAACTAGGTCAGAGGACAAAGGGAAATCAACATCATTTTTGCTTGAACCACTTCTCCAGCGTCGCCTTCTCCTCCATCCTCTCATACCCGGCGGAAATCTTTCCAAGAGCCTTTCTAACCCTCTCCTCAGAGAAGTTGTGTTCCCCACAAAGGAAACCTATTACACCATCAGCCTTGGGTTCTTTCCATTTGATTTCGTAAGCTTTTGTTGCTGGAGGAGTCAGAAAGAAGTTGAAGACTTCTTCAATGTTGACATCGCCCTCCCACTTGATGTTTGCCAATACACGATCCAGGGTCTTGTACTCCTTGACCAAGCGTAGCGCCGTTTTTGGTCCAACGCCCTTGACGCTGGGGTTGTAGTCTGTACCAATGAGTATTCCAATCGTTATCAGCTGCTCCCTCGTTATCCCCAAATTGTTAAGCGTCCTCTCAAGTTCAATGACTTCTGGTTTGACCTCAACGTAAACATCTTTTCTAGGTAGCCTTCTTCGACCTGTTATGGAAAGATTTCTGGCCAAACGGGGGGAACCGAATAGGAGACTGTCCCAGTCTTGAGACGCGCCAGCCCAGATGTCGCCCTCCATTGCCATCATAGCCAACTGCGCCTCCCCCTCACTTGGAGCCCGTACGGAGGGCACTCCCATGTAATCTAAAAGTTGAATGGACTCCTCAACCATTTTTGGAGTCAGTTTTGAAGATGCTTGGGCGTACACCATCCCCTCTTCACCCTTCTCCAAGGCCTTGATCCACCTCTTCATCGCCTCCTCCCTAACAGCCCTTCTAGCCCTGATGGTCCATTTCTTGAATCTTGGAGGCATACCATCCCAAACGAACACGGGTTTAATGCCAGCCTCAACAAAATTGCTTACCCGGTAGAGTATTCCTGAGAGATGGGAAGTTACCCTGCCCTTCTTGTCTCTGAGAGGTTCACCTGTAAACTTTCTCCTTATTCTGGCGAGGAATTGATAGACCGTATTGTACCCGTCTATGCCTATAACCCTTCCAGCAAGATCATCCAACTCCACTTCTCTAGCTGGAATTAAACTGCCTATCTTTACCCCCATACTCCCACCATCCTTACACACAAAAATGTTGACTTAAACGAACAGAATGGCGCTAGACCAGCTCGACGACTCTCTCTCCTTTGGTGAGGTTGCGGACGCGGATCACGCCGCAAACCTCGAGGTTCATCAAGGCCTTGTTGAATGGCCCGAAACTCAATCCTTCCTGAAGTTTACTAATAGAATTGTACAGTTTGTTGTCTGTGGATGAGCCACCGCTTTTCTCAAGAAGCTCAACTATCAATGTGTGAAGCGGACGAGGCGCCAAAAGACCACCACATAAATAACAATGGAGGCTAGGCCACGGGGGTAGCTGGCTTGGCAACCACTTTTATGCGCTTAGAAATTCCTCCATACCAAGACTCCATCTCTGGAGTTACGCTTGGACTAACCTTTTCCATGGCCATCGTGAAATCTTTGAGGGAAACCTTCTCCTCCTTCATGCTCCTTCTTAAAGCACTCATAGCAGCCTCTCTGCACAGGGCCTCAATGTCAGCACCAGAGTAGCCCTTCGTCGTCCTGGCAAACTCGGTCAGGTCCACGTCTTTGTCCAAGGGCATGCCCTTTGTATGAATCTTGAAGATCTCCAACCTGCTCTCCTCGTCAGGTGGAGGAACGTAGATCAGACTGTCAAACCTGCCAGGCCTAAGCAGAGCTGGATCCAATATATCTGGTCTGTTCGTGGCCCCGACCACAACAACACCCTGAAGGCCTCCAATGCCATCTATCTCCGTGAGAAGCTGACTGACAACCCTCTCTGTTACGCCGGAGTCACCGTACCCAATTCCTCTCCTAGGAACAACAGAATCCAACTCATCTATAAATATCACAGCCGGAGCCGCCATTCTTCCCTTCCTAAAGATCTCCCTAATCCCCTTTTCCGACTCTCCAACCCACTTGCTGAAGACTTCGGGACCCTTGATGCTGATGAAGTTTGCTTCACTCTCGGTGGCCACGGCCCTGGCGAGTAGGGTCTTGCCGCAGCCAGGAGGCCCGTAAAGCAGTATGCCCTTAGGTGAATGGATCCCCATCTTCTTGAACACGTCTGGATGCTTGATCGGCCACTCAACTGCCTCAACTAGACGGTCCTTCACATCTTTTAGTCCGCCAACCTCGCTCCAACGCGTGGTGGGGATCTCTATGTAGACCTCTCTCATAGCTGTCGGCGTTATCTCTCGAAAGGCGTTCATGAAGTCATCCATGTTTACCTCCATCTTCTCCAAGATCTGAGGCGGAACCCTCTCTTCCTCTAAGCTGATGCTCGGCAGGTACCTCCTGAGAGCCTTCATCGCGGCCTCACGACACAGAGCAGCTATGTCTGCCCCGGTGTATCCGTGGGTTGACTCACTCAATCTGCGCAGATCTACATCCTCAGATAACGGCATCCCCCGCGCATGGATTTGAAGCATCTCGTGCCTTCCATGCTTGTCTGGGACACCTATTTCTATTTCCCTATCAAACCTGCCAGGCCTCCTCAATGCGGGATCAATCGCGTTTACACGGTTGGTAGCCCCTATCACGATTAAATCACCCCTGGCTTCAAGCCCGTCCATTAGAGACAGAAGCTGAGCAACAACCCTTCGCTCAACCTCGCCTGTAACCTCTTCGCGCTTCGGAGCAACAGCGTCAAGTTCATCGATGAAGATGATGCTTGGCGCGTTTTCCTGCGCCTTCTGGAATATCTCGCGGAGCCTGCGTTCTGATTCGCCATAGAATTTGCTCATGACCTCAGGGCCATTTATGGAAAAGAAGTTTGCGTCTGACTCATTTGCCACAGCCTTTGCTAATAGGGTTTTCCCACACCCGGGTGGACCATGAAGGAGTACGCCCTTTGGTGGCTCTATGCCGATCCTCTGAAACAGCTCCGGGTGCCTAAGAGGCAGCTCAACCATCTCCCTGATCCTCTGAATCTCCTCTTGGAGACCTCCTATGTCCTCGTATGTGACCATGGGGATCCCTCTCTTCTCCGGAGATGGCTCCGTCAAGACCTTCAAGCTGGTGGTCGGCGTGACCTTTACTACTCCGCGAGGTCTAACGCGGGTAACAGAAAATGGAATCGCGCTGCCCAAGATCGTGACAAAGACAGAGTCGCCCTCAACCAATGGGATCTCAAGTAGCCTGTTCTTGACGAAGCTCTCAAAGTCTCTGTCAACATTCAATCGCATGTCTATGGGCGCTAAGGTGATGTTTTGAGCCTCCTTGATGTCAGCCTTCTTGATGATGACGTAGTCATTTATTGCGATGCCGGCGTTTTTTCTTATTATCCCGTCGATTCGAATCAGACTCTTTCCCTGATCTTCTGGGTAGGCCGGCCAAGCAACAGCTGCGGAGACCTTTTTACCGTCAATCTCGATGACGTCTCCGGCTGTTATGCCTAACAATTGCATAGTTTCACTATCTACCCTCGCCTTTCCGCGCCCGATGTCTCGTTGCTTCGCCTCAGCAACCCTCAACTGAGCTTCTTTTACCATCAGCTAGTCCTCAACTTGGGGTCTGATTCTGATAGATAAGCATCTTGCGACATTTATAAAAGTAGTGGGAGCGTAGAAAGTCTGACCTTAGATTCTCCTGACCGAAACCACATCGACCTCGCTCACATCGCTCAGTTCCTTTATGGACCTCTCCACGTCATCGATCTTCCCGCTCTCTTCCTCGGGCATCAGAATGTAAGCAATTAGTAGATTGAGGCCGAAGGCTATTGGCTCCTCATCATATTTGTAAACAGAGGTATTTGCAGGAAGATTCCTCTCTATCTCTTTTCTCAACTCGCCAAGATCAGCTTCTACATCTTTAGGAAATATTTTGAACTTGGCAACAACCTGATTCATAAAAATCACTAGGATCCTGCAAAGCCGCATTTACGCATTATCGTGGAGACGTCTCCCGCAATATCCCCTCTTTTTTTACCATTGTCTTGCGAGAGGCTTATATGCATTACTCTTTCTGGTTCTGTAAAGTCTTCGGGACGTGAATTTCTAAAAACCTTTTTGGGGTAGGGGTCGTTTTCATGAAGCGGTTCAAGAAGAAGACGCTGAAGACCATGCAATTCAGACTGCTGATGATTCCATTGCTGATAAGCCTGGTGCTAGTGCTCCTGGGGGAAATCGCCCTATCACCAGCAATGATGATGGCCGCCACAGCGTCATTCGTGCTCACAACACTGGCGTCATCAGCAACAGTAGTAGCCAGCAAGATTACACAGCACTTACCTTAAACCCCTCTTTTTTGATCGAGTGTGCGAAAGTCATTCTAACTATTTAGCTTCTCTTTCAAACATCTCAGCTAAATCCGGCATGCCTATCAATTATTGCAGCTTTAGCGAGGCCTCTTAGATGTGCCCCGAATCCACTTCTAGCTTCCGGGGAACTCAATCCAAAATCACGAGATGCAGGTCCTAGCCAACCTTTAATCGGCTGGACAGGTGAAACCACTGTGTCTTAAAGAATCCAACAAAGTGAGAAGAATGAGAAAAATGTGAAGAAAATGACTTTGTGTTATTCTATTAATATTGAACTAGTAAAAGCAAAATAAAACGGGCGCCGTTGTATTTGAACCTTAAACTAAGTGGCGAAATATTCGCGCTTCATCCTTTTTCCTATGAGGAATTTAACCACTCAAAGAACAGTAATCTGGCTCAGTTAGAGCACACTACTTGGGTGACTCTTCCAACAACCCTCTCTTTTTTCTATTATCCACGCGTTTGGAAAGTACATTTGCAAACCCGTGGACATGGAGTTCGCCATGATCTCTATCTTCTTCAATCTTCTCTTCATATCTTACAATATAAAATTCTGGTTCTACCAGTCTTAGCAATTCATTATGTCTGAAATAATGTAATATCACACTTGATAGTTCGCTTACCCTTCCAGTTGTTTTTCCAAACCCAGGATCATCTACGGTATGAACCTCTAGGAACAATATGCCCTCCGGCTTAAGGCACATTGTAATCTTCTGCAGTAACGATGTAAGATCCTTCTTTGGGATGTGATCGAGGCATGTAGCTGATGTAACAAGGTCAAAGAAACTATTCGGGTAGTTCCAATACCTAGCATCGCATTGTATAGGGTTCACCTTTTTTTCAAGGCCAAGAGATCTAGCGAACTGCATTAGTTTTTGCAATGCAACCTTTGATGTATCAATAGCAGTAACACAGAATCCGTTAGCTGCGAGAAACAGAGTATCTCTACCGTTACCACATCCAATATCCAAAGCTTTGCCATGGATTTTGGTCATAAGTACGTAATCTTCAAGTTCTTCAGATGGTTTGTCTCCAAAGTATGGTGCTTTGCTGGAGGCGTACACGTTATCAAAGAATTCTTTGAACTTCATATGAATATCAACAGATTAAATACATGTTTGTATTATGGGATACATCCCTTCACAGTGAGATTCATTTATTGGTTAACAGCATCCAAGAGAGATTTGGCATAGCCTAAACCAAAATGGTTTGGATTTTCTTTAACGAACTTTTTCATTAGCTGAACTGCCTCCTTCGCCAGTATGCCACCTTGAATCTCTGGTGGTTTTTGTCCTCCTGCAGCAAAGGTTGATACAAAACGGGAACCTCCATCAGGATCTGCAGGCATCGCATACACAATTCGGTCCACTTGACATTGCATTGCTGCCCCAATACACATTAGGCAAGGCTCGAGTGTGGTGTATATCGTTAGTGGATGTTTAGCGGTGAAGACTTTGGCACCAGCATCTAGAATAGCGAATAATTCGCCATGAGCTGCCATTGATTTTTTGCGACCAGTTTGAGTTTGTGCTCTGGCCAGTTCTCCACTGGCTGAAACTAATATTGCGGCGATCGGAAGTTCGCCTTCTCTCATTGCGAGTTCTGCTTCTTCGATTGCTTTACGCATCCAACGAATATCTTGAGATGCTTTCATCCATTCACCTCTTATTTGCTCTTAAATCGTTCTTTAAGGTAGCTAGCAAAAGCATATAGCTTATCAGTTATGAAATTTACAATTAAGCCTATGACTACTGCTACGATCACACCAAATATTATCGCTTGCTTCCATGATTCGGAAAGATTTTCCCACCATATTGAAATGGTATTATAGAAACCAAATATGTAAAAGAACTGTATAAGAGTAGTCGCAGCTAGAATCATTAACAACAGTTTCCAATAAGTTGCTGATGTTCTTTCAGATGCCTGAAACATATTCTTCATATAGTGTTCTTGCGCAAGATCCAGAACGCCAATCGCTTCCGATGTAGGCCAAGTGCAAATAGGCCGAGCTTGATGAGAATCGGCGAGGTACCATCTACCATCTTCTTCTTGCGAATCGATGAACAATCGAACAAGATCGCCTACCTCCTTTCCAAAATATCTGCAACGGATAAAAGCCTCAAGTACGTCATACGGAGTGTTTGAATTGAATATTGTTTCACCTGGCGCCCCGGCACTAACGTATGTCTCAGTATCAACTTTCCAGAGGATTTTGCTATGTTTTGATCTGAGTGTGGAATGTAACGATTTTTTCGCAGATAAAATTGGATATTACAAAACAAGCGTTTCATACAACAAAACCACGAATGATCTATATGAACTGATTGCTGAATCTACCCCAGAAC
>Ga0172364_10000357_pt1 | contig 31931 bp, 24 predicted proteins | sample LakKivSesite10cm_FD_114545 | JGI IMG/M metagenome (GOLD analysis project Ga0172364, IMG submission 114545) | Sediment microbial communities from Lake Kivu, Rwanda - Sediment site 10cm | ecosystem: Environmental > Aquatic > Freshwater > Lake > Sediment | place: Rwanda: Western Province, Lake...
GATATACTCAGCGGATAAAAATAACCCGCATGGCTATATCTCGATGTGGGGCACTTCTCAAGCTACTCCCCATGTTACTGGTGCAATTGCCTTAATGCAGGAAGCTGCTATGGATAATTTTGGCTATAAACTTGATTACTATGACATTTATAATATCCTTATTGATGCAGCAGATACGGTTGGTCAGAGTGTGCCCAATTATTACTATGGTTGGGGAAGATTGGATTGTAAGTCAGCAGTGGATAGTGTAATTAGTTTTCGGCTGAAATCCTCATCGCCCAGGGCACTGGCAAATAACAACCAGCGCAAGATTGTTTATGACCAGGCTAATCAAATTATCCACATGGTATATCAATCAGGTCAGACCTTTGAGCGGCCTGGGAAATATATCAGATATACCTATTCTACGGATTTTGGTCAAACCTGGTCAATTGAGGAGAAGGTTGGTGATGGCGAGGCACCGACAATTACCCTTGATGGAGATGGTAATCTTCACTACCTTTATCGGGACGGAAATGCGCTTATGTATGTGCGTTTTAGTAATGGTATCCCGGAGCCACCCTTAACGTTGTTTATTGATCTATTTGCGATAGATATTAGTGTGCCGGCATTTACGATTTTTGGAAACACTGGCTATGTTGCGTTTGAGTTATACAATCAATGGATGCAGAGTCAGCTCATAGTCGGGACATTTGATATTACCAGTGTTAATCCGCAGTTGCAATATAGTTCGCTGAAGTCGTCTTCTAATTATCGGTTTGGTGCGCCAGCAATTGCTATTGACCCGAACTATGGATTTGTGGTGACTTATACGCGTAAGCCAAACAGTGTGTATGAGGTATATTATCGCGCCAGTGCTCAGAACTGGCAATTGATTCTGGTTTCACGCAATGATGGGGTAAAGTCGTGTTCGCCGGTGGTGATTTCTGCAGATGGATTGTGGTTTTTCTGGGAGGACGGTGAACCAGCTGATATATATTATCGTTGGCGCAGAAATAACAATTGGGTGAACCGACCGAATCCTGTATATATGAGTGCTGGTGCGTATTCATTATCCCCACGGGTAGCGGTGAATGGTCTTGAGCCTTCCTGATTATATGTGAGCTGGGTAGAACAGGTTGGTGAAACCTTTGACATATTTGCTTCAGCCTATTATGGGGGATGGCAGGAGGCTATTAATATCAGCAATAGTGTGGTGGAATCACGAGACCCTGATGTGGTACATATACCAGGAGGAATGATTGAAGGTTGGTTAATGGTCAATTATGTTGAAGGTAACGATGCCTGGATTAGCCGTGGAAAATACTGGCCACTCTACCAGCTGCGGACATATCAAACCATGTTACCATTGGTTGGTGGTGGGCCACAGGATAGGAACACGATGCCGATAGGCGCATTGATACCGGAGTTAAAAATCTATCCGAATCCATTCCGGAATCACCTTTTGATTAAATTCCAAATCCCAAATAAAAAAGTAATCAGTAATCAGTATTCAGTAGTCAGTATAAAAATCTATGATGTGTCGGGTAGGTTGGTGAAACAATGGGACAGGGAAGCCATCGGACAATCCAATCAGATCATCTGGGATGCAAAAGACAACTCCGGTCAAAATGTGACTTCAGGTTTATATTTTGTTCGTCTTGAGTCTGTGAGCTTTAGACAAATTGAGAAGATAATCTTCTTAGATAAATAACCGAAGGTTTTTATGCCTGATGAAGCAGATTTTAAATGTTTGAGATGCGGGGCAGAGTTTAAATTGCACTATGTGTAGGGCGTGGTTGAAGAACGAACCTGCCCCAAATGTGGCTCAAACAGTGTGCGGTTGATAAAGGACAAAAAAGAAAAATAACGAATCCTGGTTTCTGATTGCCGATTCGTTTCAGGAGAAAAAAATCTGGAAGAGATAGAGGATGATTACAGAAACAAATATGTTGATTGCAAAATTTATTCCAAGGACCGACCATGTTGCCAAGAAAGCAGTTATTGATGTCCCTGGTGTTGCAACCAAGAAAGCCAGTACCGGACCGAGCCTTGCCCCCTTTTTATGGAGGCTAACTGCCACAGGTAGTGAACCCCAGCAACAGATGGGCAGTATTGAGCTGACCAGTGTAGCAAGAAGGATTGATTTTATTCCGGTTCCACCGAGATGTCTTTTTGTCCAATTCTCAGGCATAAACTCATTGATGATTCCGCTTATGAGGAAGCCAATGGCTAACGCCGGTCCGATTTCAATCAGATACCTGAAAAGTGCCTCAAAGAAGTTTGGTGTTTCAGGACAACATTGATTAAAACTGGTTTGTAAAATTTCAATCATCACTTTTCCAGTTCTTTATAATTCTGCAATGCATCATAGAATGCCTTCCAGAATGGGTCTACCTTGGGATGCTCAAGTTGGCATTCTTTACCATCCTCAATCAAGTTCATACCGAATTTTTGGTCAACCAGTTCGCCGACGATTGAGGATTTTATCTCCTTTGTTCTTAGAAGTTCAACCACCTTCTCTGCCTTATGCTCCCGGCAGGTGATGATCAGGGTTCCCTCACTGATTGATTTATAAGGGTCAATTTTAAAGAATTCGCATATCTCATTTACACAATCTTCAAGCACAATCCTTTCTTTTTCAACCCGCACACCCAGACCCGATGCCTGGGCAATCTCATAGAGACCACCCCAGATACCACATTCAGTTGCATCATGCATTGCTGATACACCTTCATCCCGCACCCCGATTTTGACAGCAGTCATTGCATCCTCAACAACTGACATCTTATAGAATAGATTCTCTGCCCTGCGGGCAAAATCTTCACCGAACTCTCTGGTCAACAGTTTTGGAAACATTGTCGCAAAAATTCCGCATGCCTCCACAGCTGGTCCCTTAGTAATAATTATCTTGTCGCCCCTTCGGGCAAATTTTGGTGATACATATTTGTCAAGGTCACCAACCGCCAGAACCGTTGCTCCACCAACCATCGGATAATAGCAGTTATCATATCGTGCAGTGTGGCCACAGACAATAGCCATCCCCATCTTTTTGCACTCCTCGTCTATTGTTTTCCAGACTACGGTCAATTCTTCTTCAGTCATTGATAATGGCAGGTTTAGATCGATTGTCAGGTAAGTGGGTGGTAAGCCTGAAGTAGCGACATCAGAGGCAAGGATATGTGTAGCAAACCAGGCAGCGCGTTTAAAACCATATTCTGGCACAATAAAGACCGGGTCTGAGGTCATTGCCACTGCCTTTGTGCCAATCTCTACAATACCAACATCAACCCCGTGCTGGGGACCAACCAGGATATGTCTATTTTTTGCCCCAAGATGGGGATAGATCAATTCATTAAAGACCTCGGCAGATATCTTGCCGATTTCAGGTAACTTTGCCATATTACTCCTTTCAATTTATCATAATAATTTTCTCTACTGCATAAAAATCATTCTCCTTGATGTACAAAAAATATACACCATCAGACAGTGGTTTGCCTTTGTCGTCTTTCCCATCCCAGATGACTTGGTTACACGGTTTTGTAGTTTGTTGGTTGCATAGTTTAACCAATCTACCGGTTGCATCGTAGATTTTTATTCTGAATGCGGACTTCTCTTTACAGTTTACTTTTCCGACAGTATTTGGAATCCGGAATTTAATGTTTATGGTATTTTTGAACGGATTTGGGTATACCTCAATACTCATTGATTGGTTTATAGGTGAAGTCTCTATCGTCTTTTCTTTTATGCCAACGACCGGTATACCAAATGCGTAAACATATCCGTCCCACGAACCAACATAGACCATACCATTACTTACTGCAGGCGAGGAGAAAATTCCACCGCCTGTAGTATATGTCCAGAGGGTCTCAGGGATGTTGGAGAGAGCATTAAAACAATAAAGTCTGTATCCACCAACATCAGTTCCAATGTAAACCTTGCCATTTGCCACTGCTGGTGAGGAGCGAATAGTTGGTATTGGATAATAGCGCCAGACAATCTCTGCGTTAGGTGGATTTGCAGGATGTTCATTGAATACAAGAAAACTTCTTTCGATCGAACCACTACCCTCCATTCCAATATATACCCTGTCATATACAACTGCGGGTGAGGACATCATACCATCTAATCCGACATATTTCCAGTAGAGTGTGTCGCCAATGGAAGGGAATGCCTTTAAGGCAATAAGCTCTGAATTATAGGGAGTGTCAATGTCATCAAAAGAGAAAAAGACAAGACTATCTACTACCGCAGGGGATACGCCCATCCCATTTCTTCTATTCCCAATATAGTATCGCCATAATAGACTTCCATTAGAATCAGGGGGGAATTGATCCAGGCAGTAGAGATAATAACCACCAACAGAATCACCCGAAGTTCCAATAAAGACCCTGCCATAGGCAACCGCAGGTGAGCCATGGTGCCATTTTCCTGTATAATATTTCCAGACTAATTCTCCATTAGGATTACTCGTAACTGCCTTCACACAATAAAGATAACCAGATTCTGAGCCCACAAAAACCAAGCTATCAATCACTGCCGGAGAACTGTTAAATATATTCACTGTGCCAATATTATATTGCCACTGGATTTGTCCGTCTGATGCGCGCAGGCAATAAAGATATGAGGGATTACCAAGGCAGGTTATATACACAAATCCATAGGCAATCGCTGGCGAACCACGCACCATTCCAGTTAAGCGTCTACTCCAAAACATTTCGCCATTTGGATTTGCTGTGGTCGCGCTGAGCGCATAAACGGTGCTATCATCAGAACCGATAAAGGCCGTATCTCCGGATACAGCAGGTGAGGACCATACCTGGTTACCGGTGAGAAATCTCCAGCGTAATATCTTTATTGATGGTGCACTATCTGGAGAAAACCCGCTGTGTGCAGCATCGTGGCGGAACTGAGCCCAGGGTGAAGAAAAGAGCGCCCCGGCTATTATCACCAGACAGATGGTATGCACTTTCATATTACCCCCTTTTGTTGAAAATAAACAAATTCCATCCATTTAGACCTTTAATTCAGCCTTTAGGCCCGATTATTTTCAAGCCTATGCTGTTCATATCTTTGTTAGTCTTGTATTAATTCTTAGTGCCCGCCCTGGCAATGAAACGCCTTGAAAATCTTCATATCTCTTATCTAAGAGATTGCTGATTGTAAGTCCAGAGATAAATTTGATATGCTTGAGTATACGAAATTCTTTGCTCAATGTCATATTGAGAATAAACCGGGTATCTGCATTATAATAATTTTGCCAGATTAGCCCAAAATCCAAAGCTGAGAAAGTTGTAATATTTATGGAAGTAGCAATGTTGGGAACCTGCAGGGCATATTTTGAAATGTATTCATCTGGAATCGATTTGTTGATACGAATATAAGATACGCCTGTTTTTATATCGACCCATCTTATGGAGTTTAACTTTATCCAGGACTCCGCGCCACAAAAATTTGTGCTTCCTATATTTTTCGCCTGCCACACTGTTTCATCGGATTTCCTTACCCAATCAATATCATCATAAGTAAGGCGATAGAAAAGAGTGGTTAGGGTAGATAGTTTCTTACGCTGGAAATCAAAACCAAATTCGTACTCCATACCTGATTCAGGTTTGAGTAGCGAATCTCCCAAATTTGCTGGATCCTGATAATATAACTCGGTAAATGATGGCACACGAAATGAACTTGCTACCGCACTTCTTAACTTTAATGATGGTAGAATCTTATACCCGGCACTTAGATGGAGATTAATGGAGTTCTTAATATTCCAGTAATGATCATTCCTGATGCCTGATATAATAATTATTTTACTATCCCGTAATTTTTTTTCTGCCTGTAAAAAAGTTGAGGCACGCTGCAATTTTCTCTTACCAAGCCTTGTGCTGTTCAAGGAGTCTCTGAATAGTTCAATGCCAGCGGCAAAATAGCCAAGATTCTTTAAATCCACATCGCCGAGGATCTGGGCTCCATAGCTGAAACTTTGGTGCCGATTGGCATAGAATGTTGGGTTATTTCGGTCCAGAACAAACGTATCAATATGGGTGCGGAAAGAAAGAATAGGGGTGAGTAGAAAGGATGGTGTAATAAGGCACTGGGTATTCAGATTAAGAAAAAAAGCCTGGTTCTTTTCCCATGATGGATATGGGGCATAAAAATTCTTTGCACCGAAGCTTTTATTCAGATAGCCACTAAAAATCGATATTTTGTAGTTATTAGTGATACTTGTAAAAAAGTTTGTTGCGATATCGTATTGTGAATATTCATAACCGGGTTCATGCCCGTCCGACGACTTTGTCTCAAAATCTATTGAAACTTTGTTGGAAGCAAGTTTTCCAGAGCAATCTTTATAATTGAAACTGCCAAGGCTAAATTCGCCTGCAATGCCTGCAGATTTTTTTGTAATAATATTTATCACTCCACCACAGGCGTCAGAGCCATAAAGGGAAGATGCTGAGCCGTGCAAGATTTCTATGCGCTCAATCTTGCTTAGAGGCACCGGGATGTTGAGATTATGATGCCCGGTCTGGGAGTCGTTGACCCTTACACCATCAATCATTATTAAGACCTGCTGAAATGTTGAACCTCTAATACTTGGGTCAGCTTGAATATTATCGCCTCTAACTTTCATATCTATCACTGCGATGTTGCGCAAAATTTCGTTCAATGAGAAATACTTATTCAATTCCAGGGAATCTATAATAGTTATGCCTCTTGTAATTTCCAGGATGTTTTTTGGATAGCGTGTTGCGGTGACTACCACTGGCTCAATCTCATATATTTGATTAAAAATCAAGAAGCAAAAAATAAAATTAATGGTAGACTGTTCCATCTATTGTTTCTCCAGGATCTGACTGAGACTATAGATAGAGACCTCTTTCATTTCCGTTGACTGAAGGCATATCAATAGATTTTCAAATATTTCTTTCCTATAACCGTGCTTCCTGCACTTGATAAACTTCGTCTCTTTTTGAATTTCTAATTCGATTCTCTGAATAGATTTTCTATCTTTCATAATTGCGCCAATGCGTTGTCGATGTCCTCAATTAAATCCTCGCAATCTTCTATACCCGCCGACATTCGGATAAGTGTGTCAGTAATCCCGAGTCTTCTCCTTTCTTCCGGTGGCACTGAAGCATGTGTCATTAGCGCTGGAATTTCAATCAACGATTCTACACCACCAAGACTTTCTGCCAAGGAAAAAATTTTTAGATTTTCCACAAAGGTCTTTGCTTCAGTAATTCCACCTTTTATCTCAAAAGAGAGCATCCCTCCAAATCCTGACATCTGTTTCTTAGCCAAATTATACTGGGGATGACATTTCAGCCCTGGATAGAATAGCTTATTGATCTTAGGGTGGAATGCTAAGTATTCAGCAATTTGGAGTGCATTTCTTTCATGTTCTTTCATCCGTATTGCCAGCGTCTTAATCCCTCTTAAGACTAAAAAACTATCAAAAGGGGAGAGTATTGCGCCTGTAGCATTCTGGTTAAATTTTAATCGTTCATAGAGCTCCTGATTGTTTAACATTATTGCACCCCCAACTGAATCGCTATGGCCATTTAGATATTTTGTGGTACTGTGGATAACAATATCAGCCCCCAATAGGAGTGGTTTCTGAAAATAAGGTGTCATAAAAGTATTGTCAACCACGACAATGATACCATCCCTCTTTGCAATCTCGGATATTGCCGCAATATCACAGAGTTTCATCAATGGATTTGTTGGTGTTTCAAGCCAGATTAATTTTGTTTTAGGTGTTATCGCCATTTTTACATTCTTTACATCCGTTGCATCCACATAAACAAAATCGATCCCAAAATTTTGGTTTAGCACCTTAAACAATCTCTTTGTCCCACCGTATAAATCATCAAAGGCAATAACCTGATCCCCAGATTTCAAAAGTGTCAGACATAATACAGTCTCTGCAGCCATTCCCGAGGCAAATGCCAGCCCAAAATTTGCTTCCTCTATGGAGGCCAGTCTTTTCTCCAACGCATCCCTTGTGGGGTTTGCAGTCCTTGAATATTCATAACCGCCCGTTGGTTTCTCCACCTCCTTGCGGGCAAATGTTGTTGCAATATGAATTGGAATGACAACATCACCGCTACCGCCCTCTCTAAAGATTGGTTCTTCACCGATATGGATTGACTTCGTCTTAAATCTCATTCCATCATCCTTTAAATAAACTCTTTCTCTCTCATCCAATCATCATTATATATTTTGCTTAGATAATTCCGTCCGGTATCAGGAAGAACAACGACCACCACATCCCTTGACCCCAATGGGCTACTGACCTTTAATGCCGCCCACACGGCGGCACCACTTGAACCTCCAACAAGAAGACCTTCTTCCCGGGCGAGTTTTCTTACCATCAAAAAGGCATCCCGGTCACTTACTTGAATAATCTCATCAATTATTCCAAAGTCCATTGTCTCACAGAGCATATCTTCACCAATTCCTTCAACCATATATACCTTCGGCTCAATCATTTCTTTATATCTGAACCAGTGATAATAAACCGAACCAATGGGATCAACACCGACTACCTTAATCCGTGGGTTTTTCTCCTTTAAATACCTCCCAGCACCTGAAATCGTCCCTCCGGTTCCTGCCCCGGCTACAAGATAAGTGATATTACCATCGGTCTGTTCCCAGATTTCTGGACCCGTTGTGTGGTAATGGGCAGCAATATTATCTAAATTGCGATACTGGTTTACCAAATAGGCATTGGGCGTCTCCTTAGCAATTCTCTTCGCCATCTCATAATAGCTTTCAGGTGAATTGGGGGGCACATTGGTGGGGCAGATAACCACTTTAGCGCCGAATGCCTTTAGAAGATTTATTTTTTCCTGACTCATCTTATCAGGAATTGTGAAGACTGCCTTATATCCTTTAACCGCCGCATATAAGGCCAAACCGATGCCGGTATTCCCTGAGGTATTCTCCACAATCGTTCCGCCAGGCTTCAGAAGACCTTTTTTTACCGCCTGTCCGACCATAAAAATCGCCATTCGGTCCTTTATACTACCGCCTGGGTTAAAGAATTCGAGTTTGGCTAAAACTTGTGCCTTTATACCTTCAGTTACTTTATTCAACCGAACCATGGGTGTATTGCCGATTGTCTCAAGGATTGTATCAAAGATCTTTTTCATATCTCAAATAGTTGCAAAATTTTGCTTTAGGGCTGGCGTTGCTAAAATTTCATCCCTATTACTAATTTTAACTGTGGCTGGTGCAGTTCCTTTATAATCACTATAGGCAAGGCAGAGACTTGCTGCCTGTTCGATATCTGAACCATTTTTATGATTGAAAATCAGGGCTGTTGGTCCTGGAAAATCCTGCAATTCCAGAAATAGAATATTATTCTGCGTAGCAATAGTTTTTAAAATCTTATTTTCAGCTTCATTACGACCAACGATTATTTTTGCTCCTGTTTTCAGACGAAAATGGCGCCCATATTTCAATAGATTGATTGCGATTAGAGAATCCTCATCGTATTCAAATGCCTCTTTTAATCGACGGCCAAAATTGGGATCAGTGAGCAGGCAACCGCCTGCTGGACATGGATATTCATCAATGCCTCTTTCTCTTGCTAAGGCAATCTGGGGCCTTCTTGAACGACCCTGAATGGCTAATAACTTTTCTCTATTCACAATTCCTTCAATCTCCGGAATTGTTGGAGGGAGCAATCTTGCGCAGAGTGGCCTTAAGATTCTACCATTTAAGCCCGATTCCTTTTCAATTATCTTCAGTGCCCGTAAATTCTGGGACATCGGACGTTCACCGAGTACCTCACCGGTAAAGACAAATTCAGCGCCAACTTCCACCATATACTGGCGCGCCTTTGAGAACATAAATATCCTGCAATCAATACAGGGGTTGAGATTCTTACCATAGCCATATTTTGGATTTTTGACCAATTCAATATAATCCTCTTTTAGATGGATTATCTTCAATTCAATGTTGAATCTCTCAGCCATTTCCTTTGCCTGATTCTGACATCCCTTTTTTGTGCAGGTGCAGAATGGCGTGATAAAATTAAGGCATATGACAGTGATACCCTGGTCTAACATTAACCTCACAGCCAGGGTTGAATCAAGACCACCAGAGAGTAAACCGATTGCCTTAGTCATGGTTTGAAATTTTTTTACAGACATCATAAAGGGTATGCTCCTTGAAAAACTTAATTATATCATTATTGAGCTTCAACCAGTGTGAACGGACTGTACAGTTTTTACTCCTCAGACACCGTCTGGGATTTTTTAGGCAGTCTATTAAATAATAAGATTCTCCAACCGCATCCATTATCTCCTTCAATGTCAATCCCCTTGGATCTCTTGTCAGGCAATAACCGCCACCAGGGCCTTTGACTGTATTTAGTAACCCAGCCCCCGTCAACTTAAGAAAGATCTGTTCCAAATATTTTGGTTTGATATTCTCGCTCGTCGCGATTTCATTTAAACTGACCACACTCTTTTTTTGGCTACCCAAATAAGCAAGTGCTCTTACTGCATATCGTGTCCTTGTTGTCAATTTCATAGGATATTAGTATACCAAAAAAGTAGGGTATTGTCAATGGGAAGAATGATTTCATACGCTGGCGACTCTGATCTTCAAATGCACAAAGAACGAACATTCAAGATTTCAAAATTTTGAAATCATCAAATCAAAGGTAGCAAGAATCAATTTTTCAGACTTCATTTAATACAACTACCTTTGGCTTCCGCATTCTTAAAAACCTTCTCACTGATATTATGCCTTAATCTTTGCCTCTCGCCAGAATATGTTCCTTACAGCAGACTCCCCCTTATTCGTCATGCTGAATCCTTTTCAGCATCTCAAATAATTAGACCCTGAAACGAGTTCAGGGCGATGGTTTTTGGTGTCAAGTATAAAAAGGGGTAGGTATTTTACTTTTTCAGCCTGCAAGTTTTTTCTCTTCAAACCAGGAGTATACGGCTGGGACAATGAACCAGGTGATCATATGGACAATCATTCCACCAAAGCTTGGTATTGCCATTGGAAGCATTATCTCCTTACCTGTGCCGCCAAAGATAAATATCGGCAGTAATGCAAGAAATGTAGTAGTAACCGTCATAAATGCTGGTCTGAATCTTGCCTTACCTGCCTCAACTGTTGCTTCAATAATTTCTTGTTTTGTCTTTGGCTTTCTTCGGGCAAAGACCTGGTCAAGATATGTTGTTATTAGAATTGCATCATCATCTGCAATTCCGAAGACTGCAATGAATCCAACCCATACCGCAGTGGAGAAGTTGAAACCATAGATTGCAAGAAGGATTATCCCGCCCGCAAATGTCACCGGTACGGTAAAGAAGATATTCAGCACCTTGCGATGGGACCTGAAATTCAAAAAGTTGATGATGTAGATAATTAATAAGCTCAATGGTATCAAGACAAATAACCTGTGCTGTGCCCGAATGAGATTTTCAAATTGCCCTGACCACTGGATTGAATAGCCCTGCGGAATTGTCCCTGCCATTTCCTGTGCCACACGCTTACTTGCCTCCCTGACAAATCCCATCAGGTCCCTGCCCCGCACATTTACAAGCACATAGGCACGGGGTATGCCATTTTCTGAATTGAGCATTGCCGGACCTTCTACAATTCTGATTTTAGCAATCTGTCCAAGTGGAACATAACCATTATCCATTGCGGGCACAAGGATTCCCTTTAACTTTTCTGGTGTATCCCTTAATTCCCGGGCAATACGCACCCTTACTGGATATCTCTTCCTATCTTCAAAAGTCATTGTTAGATTTTCACCGCCAATCGCCATCTCTATAATCTCCATCACATCCATCATATTCAAACCATAGCGGGCAATCTGCTTTCGATCCGGAATAATCTCAATATAGGGCTTGCCCGTAATCTTTTCGGCATATATGTCTTCAGCACCAGGTACATTCTGAATTATGCCTTTTATCTTCTCGGCAAGGCGTTGAAGTGTATCAATATCAGGACCAAAGATTTTGACACCTACTGGTGTCCTTATCCCAGTTGAAAGCATATCAATGCGATTTACAATCGGCTGGGTCCAGATATTACTCACACCCGGAAATCTCAGTATTGAATCAAGGCTGTGGATGAGTTTCTTCTTGGTCATTTCTGGTCGCCAGTATTTCTTATCTTTGAGGTTGATTACTGTTTCAAACATCTCAATCGGTGCCGGGTCAGTGGCGGTCTCTGCCCGACCGAGTTTGCCAACGACCTCAGCGACTTCAGGAAATGTCTTGATGATACTATCCTGGATCTGCATAATCCTGAATGCCTCGGTGAGTGAGACTGATGGAGCAACAACTGGCATATAGAGAATCGTCCCTTCATCAAATGGCGGCATAAACTCACTGCCAATCTTTGTGCTCAAGAAGATTGCAATAACGATTAGTGCTACAGGGATTAATAGAAATTTTTTCCTGTTTTTCAGAACCCAACGCAGGATTTTTTCATATGTAGATAAAAAAAAGCCAACAATCTTGTTTTCTTCAGGTGGTCGCATCCTGCCCCGCAAGAAATAATAGCTCAAGACAACTGTCAAACTGAGTGCGACCAGAATTGATGCTGCAAGGGCAAATGTCTTGGTAAAGGCAAGGGGTTTGAATAATTTTCCTTCCTGCGCCTCAAGGGCGAACACAGGAATGAAAGAAATAATTGTGCTCATAATACCGGTGGCTATTGCTGGTCCAACTTCCCTTGCCGAATCAAGGATGAGCTCAATTCGGTTCTTTTTATCCTGATATAATACCGAATGTCTATGGATATTTTCAGTCATCACAATCCCGGCATCAACCAGTGTCCCGATTGCAATGGCAATACCACTCAGGGACATTATGTTCGCATCAATCTTTAAGAAGTACATAATAATAAAAGAAATCATCACTGCCACAGGTAATCCGAATGAAATTACAATTGCAGAACGCAGATGTCCAAGAAGAATCAATACTACAATTATGCAGAAAATTATTTCCTGCAGAAGTGTATCACTAAGGGTATTCATTACACGGTTCACAAGCTCGGTGCGGTCATAGAATGGAATGATCTTCACACCTCGTGGTAGTCCTGGGCTCAATTCCTTTATCTTTGCCTTCACCATTTTGATTACCTTTATTGGATTTTCTTTATACCTAACAATCACGACACCACCAACAACCTCTTTCCCATTTTTATCAAGGGCACCACGACGAAATTCTGGACCAACCTGGATTTGTGCAATATCCTTCAGAAATAAGGGCGTTCCATTATCGGTCCTGATACCAATATTTTTTATATCATCAATTGATCTGATGATGCCAACACCGCGGATAATGTATTCCATACCACCGTGTTCAATGACCTTTGCCCCGACATCAATACTGGCACTGCGTATGGCATTGAATACATCAGAGAATTTTATTCTGTATTGCGCAAGCCGATTTGGATCAACATCAATCTGATACTGTTTTACATATCCACCGACTGATGCAACCTCTGAGACACCCTCTACTGATTGAAGTTGGTATTTGATGTAAAAATCCTGGATTGAACGGAGTTCAGCAAGGGAATAACCTTCACCTTCAACTGTATACCAGAAGACCTGACCGAGTCCGGTTGCGTCCGGTCCTAAACTTGGTACAACACCTTCAGGCAGAATCTTTGATGCCTCCTGAAGTTTTTCCAAAAGCCTGGTTCTTGCCCAGTAGAAGTCTATGTTTTCCCTGAAAACAACATAGACCATAGAGAATCCAAACTCGCTCGATGCCCGAATTGTCTTTACACCAGGGATACCCTGGAGCCTTGTTGATAAGGGGTAGGTAATCTGGTCTTCAATTGTGCGGGCATCCCTTCCTGGCCAGTCAATAAAGATAATCTGCTGATTCTCACCAATGTCAGGTATTGCATCCACAGTAATATTCTTGATGGCATTGATACCGATAATAATGACAAGCCCGGTAAATAGAAGCACCAGGAATCGGTTATTCAAGCACCAATTAATGAAACGGGCAATCATAGATTGTTGAATTTGTTGTTTCCAGATAAAGGCGTCCATCTAAAGATGGACGCTACATTTGCGCTGGCTAAGCCATTAGTGCTTATGTGGTTGTTCACTATATTTCTCCTTTACTTCTTCAACTGCTCCGTATAAAAGTGCCTGGCCACCAGCGAGTGTTGTCTGGGAGTCAAGAAGAAAATTACCTTCAGCCACCACATGTTCACCTTCATTCAAACCTTCAGTAATTTGAACATACTCTTCAGCCTCAGCTCCGGTCACAACATTACGCAATTCATACTGCCCGGGATTTTTCTGCACATAGACCAATTTTCTGCGACCCGTATCAATCAAGGACTTTGTTGGGATTGAGAGAACTTCACCAATAGGAATTTCAACTACTGCCTCCGCATACATATCAGTGTATAACTTTACGCCCGGCTTATGGAGCATAATGCGTGCTTTTGTGCTACGGGTCATTGGGTCTATCTTTGTTTCAATGGCACTTATTTTTCCGGCAAACTCTTTATCTGGATAGGCATCAAATTTAATGCTGGCCTTTTGACCTTTCTTAATAAGGCGTATGTCCTGCTCAAAAACCTCAACCATTAACCAGGCGCGTTCTGGATTTGGTAGAATTAATGACTCATCGACTTGAACATGGCTTCTCATCCTGTCTATATCAGCGGAAGAAAAACCCAGCTGTTTCAGTTTTAGATAAACCGCGGATAATAAACCTTTGCCTTCTGAATCCGCAGTTTTCAATTCCTGCTGTAGTGTGTATAGTTCTTCATCCTTGACTACCCGAGCTGGTAAGGAGATTCTTTTTATCAGATGTCGTTTCTCTGCAGGTTCTGTCTTAATCCCTAACATTTCTACTTTTTCGCTATCAATCTTTATCAGGTTTTCACTCCCTTGATAAACTGGTATGAGGTCCATCCCACAGATCGGACACTTGCCTGTTTTATCCGCATGGACTGAGGGATGCATAGAACAAGTCCAGTATTTGATATCGGTTTTATCATTCTGAGTAGAAGTCTTAACATCTTCTTTAACAATATACTTCTCAGGATTCTCCAAAAATCTCTTGTCACAACCCGGACAACAGAAGTAGTATCTTTTGCCCTGGTAATCAACAAACGCTGTATTTTTTGTGATGCGGAATTTCTCTCCTGTGACCGGACAGACGACCTCTTTTCCAACCATTGAGGCATCTATCGGCTCTCTTTTCTGACTACAAGAGATTAATGAAAATCCGAACAGGAACGCCAAAATTAATAGTATTACACGCCGTCGGGTAGGCATTTAAACCTCCTTTCACCCCCACCTATTACCTCCCCCTTCAAGGGGGAGGGTAGGGGGGGTCTCATTTTGACCTCCAATCTATCAAATCATAACCAACAATTCTTTCTATTTCAGCAAGGGTCATAAAATAATCTACCCTTGCCCGGTAATACTCAATCTTCTCTTCAATCAGCATCTGGTATGTGTCAAGCACGCCATTAATATCTGCTTTATTAATTTCATAGGCACGCATAATTGACCGCAGTGCTGATTCAAGTGCAGGAATGATTGAATCTTCAAAGAGTTTAATTTCCCGCTCATAATTCTCAAGCATAATCTTTGCTGTATTTAGCATCTGCACAATCTCATTCTCAATTCCTTGATATTCAGCCTGTGCCATCCTTGCTTCACTCTGCATTTCCGCAACCATACTCTTCTGTTTTGCCCAGAACCATAATGGAATGGTCAGACTGAAAATTATCTTATATTTATTAAGATCCATACCTGCGGTTCCATATTTTAACATAAAATCTGGAAGATATTCCTGCTTTGCCATAGAGATATTCAACTGCGCCTCTGTCATTCTTAGTTGGTATAATTTCAAAACCGGGCTGTGGGTCCTTGCAATTACATAGAGCGAATCAATTCCAATTTCTAATGGAACAAATGAAGAATCTATGGAGACCAATAATTCCTTATCAGGCGGATGATTAATGAGGTTGTTCAATGCCGAAATTATAATTGATTGCTCATTCTTTAACTTGCGCATTCTATTCTCAAGTTTTAACAGGCTGACCCGGGTATGGATTACATCTGCCTGCGGCACATGTCCAAGACGATAATGATTTTCAGCAATTATTGAAATTCGTTCAACGGTCTTCTTTGATTCGGCTGATAATCTCTGCTCTATCTGATTCAGGTATAATTTCCAGTAGTATCCCTTTGCAAGTTCGATGACCCTATTTACAACATTATAATAATCATTCAATGCCTGCCCAGTCTCATTGCGAGCAATGCCCTGACGCGTGCCCAATTTTGTGGGAAACGGAAGTTCCTGAGAGATAGAATACATTGGCATATCTTTTGAAAATTCAAGTTCAAGCCAGGGGTCGGGTAAATATCTTATATTTGATACGGTATTGAGTGTGGCCTCATAATGTGCCTTGGCTGCTCTGATTTCAGGGTTGTTAGCAAGCGCGGAATCAATAAGGTCACCCAGTGTCAAGACCTGGGCAAGGAGCAGTTTAGAAATCACCAAACCCATCACAAATTTTTTAGTCATCATTTTAATAGACGGAAAATATGGAGAATGGTTACGCAGGAAAAAAGGTATTTTGCGAAATAAGCCTATTTAATTACCAGCACGTGCATGAATCCCCTCCACACGGACAGGGTTGAAGGTTCAGCATGCCTTCAAGATGCTGGCATCTCTTCAGGCATTTATTGAGTGCTTCGTTTATTACCACGGTATCACAGGCACATGCGCGCTCTTTTATTTTTTCAAGGGTAAGGCTCTGTGTCTGGTTTATCTCGGCGATATGCTTTAATATGTCTTGTGCCTCGTGTTCTGGCAAGGAAAGTGCAAAATGGAATGCGCCATCTGTCTCATCGAGCATTGAAGAGACCAGATTTTTTTCCACAATACTCTTTCTCTCAAAAATCCACATTAATTCCTCGGTTCGACGCAAGGCAAATGTTAGTTTGAGCCTTGCCCTATGAGCTGGTTTTGTAGCCAAGGTGTATTGGACCTTTTCAGCAAAGGTTTTTACTGGATACAGTATCTCACCAGGCATGGCATGGAGACTGCTTGAAAAACTGATACCGCTGATGACCACAATCAAAACAATTATTGCAAAGGCACGGACCAATGGTGTCTGGAAGATGATCAAAGGCTTGATGAATGGAGCCTTTTCCTTCTTACGCATCTCTTTTACCTGCATAATGGTATTGGTGATAGCTACTTCAGTCGGCGCAGGTCTGGGCATTGTGTCTAAGAATTGGGCAAAGGACAACAATTCCTTCAATTCTTCAGCAAAATCAGGATATTCTTTCAGAATTTCATCAATGGGCCTACCCTTATTCATCTCAGCCAGTGCCCTGTCAAATACCTCTTCAATCCTTAATTTCATAGCCCATCCTCTTAAAATATTCCCTTAAGGACCTTACGGCACGATAATGCAAAACCTTGATTGCACCAACAGACCTTTTCATAATCCTTGCCACCTCTTCATTACTATACTCTTGCATATATTTTAGTGTAATCACATCTGCCTGGTCCTTTGTAAGCTGTGCCAGTCCCTGTTTCAGCCTGTCAATATTCAATAGCTCCTTTGGTTTCTCTTCCGAGGCACGTTCTTGACGCAAATCTTCATAACTCGTCTCGGCTTTTTTGTTGAAGCGTCTGAAATAATCAATCACCGCATTACCCGCAATCTTATAAATCCAGGCATAGAAATTGCCTTTCTGTTTCTTCAGGTTCTTGACTATCTTCAAAACGACCTCACCGGTCACCTCTTCAGCATCTTCATAATGCCTGACGCGATAAAAAACATAACTATATAACTTCTTATATAAGTAGCGGCACATCTGCTCAAGTGCAACCTCATCGCCTCTCTTTGCCCTATTAACAATCTCATTAAGTGATTCTTCGTTCTCAATATTAATAGACGGATTTTCCGGCATAAAGTTACTCCAACTTTTTCCCCTTTGTCAAAATCAAATGATTATATGCACAATATCGTATCTGTAAATGATTCAATAGACATGCAACTAATGGTTATGAAGAAGTGTTACCAATGAAAAATTATCCCTCAGTGGATGCGATACGCTCTTTTAAACAAATCGTATAAAAATATTATCCCGGACAACGGATTTTCTACATGATTGAAACCCTAATTCTCTGCTGATGTGATCATTTGTGAAGCTGCAACTAAGCCAGCACGTATAATCAAGTCCGATGGAATCACTTCATAAATCTCTTTCTCTACTTTGAGGGTTCGGCATTCAACTGGTCCGCATACATCACAGCAAGGGCTTTTACCTGTATCACCCATAATATAATCTTCAAGTGGTTTATTGTTAATCCAGATACGATTTGACGAAAGAGGATTTTTTTTGAACTCCTCGATAGAAAGTGAATCTTTTTCTAAAACCACTTGGATTCCTAAGGGAGATAGTGATTTGCTGAGTATTTTAATCGCCTTTGCCAATTCCTGCTCGGTTCCACCACAACGAGGGCATGTTGCGCCATCCGAAACAAGCCTTTGCCATTTGACAATCATAATCTTTTCATTTCCTTGCATACTGGATTCACAACATTTATTATCCTTTGCCATAATATACCTCCTTTTGGGTATATTGCAATCGCAGCAAAACAACAAAATCGTCATAGCCATAATCATTGGTACTTTCATCGCCGATATTATAGTCAGCAAAGCACTCTTGTCAATTTTTTTTTAAGCAGTTCAGGCAAGCCACGACTTCTCAAAAGTAATCTGGCAACTGGTTAAAATTTGTATCTGATACCCAGCCCCATTGCGACAAAAGCCTTTTGATTAGCACTCCCTTCCACAATACCGGGTAAGAATAGCGATGCTGCTCCCTGAGTTGTATTACCATACAGGTTTAAAAAGATATTGAATCTTTTGATATTAAAGTCAGTTCCAGTACCAAAAGAGATAACGGGCAATGCAGTCATTGGAATGCCGGCAATATTGAAGTACTGAACATGAAAGATGAGTCCTGCCCTCAAAGGAATAAATGTTCTGAATCCAAGATTTGTTCCCAGACGCATCTTTAAATAACTTCCATCACTACTTGTGTTCAGTCCACCGAAGAATCCAGTCTCAAACCTCCAGATACGCAGGCTCAGACCGCCAGTTAGACCTGCAGTGCCAAGAAAGGGTTTTTCACCACCGCCTTGATATGATGTGTCTTCAGTGGCAAAATCGTAAACAATTAATTTTGCCTTGCCAGAGATAATCTTATTCAAAGTGTCAACAATCAGACTATCATCATCAAACCTGAACTTTGGTAAATCCGAGGGAATTGAAGTCATAAACTGCCAGTCTCCTTTAATAAGGGTAGGAATACTCAAATCACCGCAAAGCCCTATGCTTAAATAACGCCATTCCTTTTTCAGACCCCAATATAAAGACGATAGAAGAAATTGTAGATCACCGCTACCCTGGCACATAAGCAGGGAGTCGGCATCGATCTCTCCGGTAAAGGTTGCATCAATTGTCCAGTCACTGGTTGGAGTTATTTTAAGTGATGGGGACAATGACATGAAACCACTCAAATTGGCATCAAAAGAACCTTTGAGCTGAACCGGCGTAAGTTGCCAGCCAAGGCCGAAGTCCAGACCCCAGAGTCTATTTGACAATGCAATGCAAAGAGAATTATTCTGATATGTCCCACTTCCCTGTCCGAGGACCAGAATACTTCCAGTATCACTGAGCTCTATCTCTACGGGTATTGAATCACCTACAGGTATGCCTTCAATATCCTCGTGTGTCAGTGTATCAGCATAATAGATATTAAAACTTGCTGAAGGCATTACACTTGCGGAACATTCTAATCCTAAATAATCACCTTTTTGCATACCAATACCCAGGCGCCAGGATTTGATTTTAAACAGGGCACCCAAAAAATCAAAACCACCCATCTGTTCAACCCCAAGAATTGTTGGAATTCTGACTGTATCAACGATTTCTATTAGAGAGTCAAATGGGATTGCAAATTCAGTATGGACTTCGGTTCTCATTGTGGGTGAAGTGCAGAGCATAATTTCACTGTTATTATTTCCTGCCATAGATGCAGGATTTAAAGTAAAGCCAATCAAACCACGGCTGATTGCAGGATTCGCAAAGCCCGGGGCGACAAAGAAGAGATTACAACCTGGATAGAGATAGTCCATATTAACTACCGCCTCTGCCTCAATCTCTATCTGGGCAATTAAAAAGACAAGTGTAATCACAACTTTAATAATATTAATAAATATGGCAATGTCAATAAAAAATGTCTTACATCTTTTCCACCACTTTTGATACAGTCGTATACAGAGGTCGCCTGTGAAATAAGTGCAATTTACATTCTTAGTTTGTCATTCCCGCCCAGTATCAAGTACGGGGTAAACTCCAGCGGGAATCCAGGAAAATCGGGTTTTATGGACTCCTGCTTACGCAGGAGTGACACCGGGAAAGAAATATTGAACAAAACAAAAATAAATCTTTTTCACTAAAAGGAAGCAGGTATTTTGCTCTTTATATTTCTGACAAAATTTAAACACGCCTCCAAGATAAAATCTACACTTTGACACTTTTACAATTGTCAAAGTGTCAAATAGAAAACTGAAAGGGAGAATGGTATGATTGACTAATTTCAAATAAGGATTATAATAAGACAATAGCATCTACAAGGATGCCCTTTTACTAAGGTTAATGATTTACTCAAGTTATTATAACAAGGAGGAATTATGGTGAAAAATCTTTTGATTTTTTTCTTAGGTTTCTCATTGACCCTCGTTTTTGCTCAATGGGAACCAGAGCAGAGACTTACTTTTGACCCAAGTGTTTCCCAGACTTCAGCCAATAGTGGTTGGTGTGTGGCATGTCAAAATGATACAGTCCATGTTGTGTGGTTCGACCAGAGGGATGGTAATTATGAAATCTATTACAAGAAATCAACAGACAATGGCGCTAACTGGAGCGCTGATTTGCGATTGACCAATGACCCTGCCGAATCAAACAGACCCTCAATTGCAGTCTCTGGTGATAACCTTCATGTAGTCTGGTATGATCAGAGGGATGGTAACTACGAAATCTATTATAAAAATTCCACTGATAATAGTGTGAACTGGAGTCAGGATACTGCCCTTACCGCAGAGCAAGCGCCTTCATTCTTCAATTCAGTGGCAGTGGGAACAAACACAGTCCATGTAGTCTGGACTGATGAGCGCGATGGAAATCGTGAGATATATTATAAGCGGAATCCGACCGGAAACACAGCTGTAAAAGATCATGGACAAATTGCGAGAGAAAGAATGCCATTGGCAAGCCCAACCCCATTTGTTTGTTACACTACTATTTCGGGTTATGAAGATTGCGAATTGGTTGTCTACGACATCACTGGCAGGAAAGCGGGCAATTACAAAGGTAATATGGTTGGAGCAGACCTTAGCCCGGGAATTTATTTTAAAATAACATAAATCCTAAACAAAAATCAGGATCGTTACATTTGAAATTATTTTCCCTTAAAGCAGAGATTTTGCCTTGTAAAAAAGTCATAAATCAACCCAAAATTGAACAACTATTCCTTTCTCACTTTCGTGCGAAAGTGAGAAAATGTCTATAAAAATGTACAGAAAGAAGATATGAGTTTTAGAAACCCCTTTACCTTATTGCAATGGCGTTTAAAACTCCATATACAAAATATATTGTACCTATTGATATTGCGCTACCAATGAGCCAGCCGCCGATTGTATCCATTGTTCTATGGGTTTTTGTTGCCTTCTTATAACCATCATTAAAACCTGCTATATACAGTGAATCATTAATACCAGTATCACCCGGAAGGTGTTTCATTTTGCTCTCACTGTATAAAAACAAGCCACCTGTTACAATACTACCCGTTGCCGAAGCAATGGCAATCCTATTAACATTTTCGTCTTCTTTGAAGTTCAATAGTTCGTGTGACAAAAGGGCAAATGTGCATCCACCAAATAAGCCAGCACCGCATCCACTCAATGCATATTTAGCGTGGCTTGCCTTTTTGCCCTGTTCCATACCATCTATAAATCCGAGTTCATACATTGAAATTGGCTTTTTTATGCCTGATGAATCCTGGTCTTGAGAAAAAATCAGGGTAGCTAAAACTGTTAAAAGAAGATATTTTTCCATTTATCTGGTTAATATTACCTTTTGCTGGATATTCGTATCATTAATGGTTGCCTGAATTATGTAGACACCGCTCGGTAGTCTGTTATTGAAATTATCAGTTCCATCCCAGACAATTTGAGTAGCAGAGTCGTCAGTAGGCAGGTCAAATGATTTTACCAATCTACCAATGGCATCATAGATATTTAAAGACATTTCGGATTTCGAATTGCGAATTGCGAAATGATTTTGAATTTGGGAATTAGAATTTGTTTGGAATTTAATGTTTGTAGTATTTCTGAAAGGATTGGGATAGACTAAAAGTATCGGTACTGCAGGTGCACTGGCCATCTGTTCTTCAACACCCACGATTGTGTTGACGAAGAGATAATTACCTGTATTCCTTGTCCAGTTCGTTACTCCTAAATCAGGATAACGCGCATAGCGATAAGTAATTTCAATATTATTACTTCCTGCGGGTGGTGCGTTTTTCAGCGAAACCCAGCCAGTTAATGGGTCATAGGTATAATCAGAGATTAAAACTGGCGTATTATTCACCCTGATTCGATTGAACCCCTGAGTCGGATACCGGTCTAAATAAAACAATTTTCTGCTGCCATTACCACTTTTATATTCTGTTATTGTAATCACTGAGCTGTTATCTACATCATTCCACATTACAGTTTCGCAGACTAAATTTGAACCACCGTTCCAGGACCAGCCAGGTGTAGTATTAATCACACCATTTGTATTTTCAAAGACAACCACTGGCTCCCACCAGCCACCGGCAGCCAGATCAAGCCAGCCATCATAATTAACATCACCCCATTCTACACAGGAACAATACTGCGTATTTGTGAGCATTGTATATGCGGGCGGTGTCTGGGGGATTCCTGAATTATTTCTGAATACATAGATTCTGCTTGAATCACCACTGAGCTGGCCATTACAGGCAATGGCAAAGTCTTTATAACCATCTTTATCATAGTCACCAATTGCAATCCTGAGTGTCCAGCCTGGCACAGTTGTAGACCAGAAGGCAGTTGTACCCAGACTGCCATTGTCATTCTTAAAAATTGCAATCTTTCTGCGATAACCAACAAGCAAATCCAGAAATCCGTCGTTGTCAATATCAACCCATCTGCAGGCATCACTTGGTGTTGAGTCAGTGCTCATCCAGTATGGTGTTGTTTCAAAGGTTCCGCTATTGTTTCTATAAAGTCGTGCAGGCGCACGAATATTACTGTATGCGTCACCAGCGACTACTGCAAGGTCAAGGTCACCATCAAGGTCAACATCACCAAATGCACAATCAAATGAATTATAATGGTCAGAAGAAGCCCACCAGGCAGTGGTGATTAAGCCAGAACCATTGTTGCGATATATTCTTGTTGGACCCTGGTTGGATGCACCAGAACCGAGATACGCAACTGCCATATCAGGAAAGCTGTCGTTATTAACATCACCAACATAGATATGTGAGAAATATCCTGATTCGGTTGAACGCCAGGATGCATTTGTTTCAAGGGTGCCATTAGTATTTATATAAATACCATTGCGATTTGATGCCATGTCATTACCATTGCCTGTGCAGTATTCTATCCAACCATCCATTGTCACATCATAAAGCGCTCCGCCTGTTGAATAATCGGTATCAACCGATGTCCAGGTCGGCGAACCGGGTAAGGGTATTACACCGAATAGAAATCTAACACATAGTGTACAAAAAATCAAGCATAGATTAAGTTTCATTGAATCTCCTTGTTTCTTTTTTTAATATTAAAATTGTATCCATCGTCATGCAAATGTCAATAACTATTTGTGCCAAAAGGTAGTGTTCAAAATTATGTGTAAATTTCTCTTGAAAAAATTAAAAATAGGTGTATCCTTCCGTATGATAAAAAATAAGCTCGGAAGAGCTGAAAGGAGGATACACCTATGGACGGTTTATTGATATTAAATCCGTCTAAGCTTAATCAACTTTGGTCTGAAGTCAAGGACTATTTTACGGATTGGGAGAAGGCGAGTTTTGGTGAGTCTATGCGGCGGTCTTTGAAAACGTTATTAGAGGGTGCGATGAAGGCGGAGATTTTGGGATATACGAAGGCGCAGCGGTATCAGCGGACCAAGGAGCGTATGGATTATCTGAATGGTTTTTATTCTCGTAATTTAACGACTTCGTTTGGATTGATCCCGAAGTTATTGGTGCCCCGGCGGCGTAGGGGTGTTTTTCGGACCAGGGTTTTTCAGCGTTATCGGCGGCGTTGGCGCGTGGTTGATGATTGGGTGCGGAGTTTATTTATCAATGGGGTGAGTACGCGTGCGGTGGGTTGGGTAATGAAGGAGTTATTAGATACGCAGATCAGTGCGGGTGCGGTTTCGGCGATTAATAAGGAATTAGATAAACAGGTAAATGCGTTTCATCGTCGGTTGCTAACGGATGATTATGTTTATTTATTTTTGGATGGGGTGGTGCAGAAGGTGATGAGTTGTGGTAAGTTGGTGAAGAAGATTATTTTAGTGGCTTATGGGATAACGACTAAGGGGGTGCGTGAGGTGATTGATTTTTGGGTGGTTAAAGGTGAGACCGAGCATGATTGGGAGGTTTTTTTGAGTGATTTATATCGGCGTGGGTTAAGGGATGAGTTTTTGCATTTAATAATTACTGATGGTGGTAATGGTTTACTCGCGGCGTTAGAGATGGTTTATCCTGGTATTGATCGGCAGCGTTGTTGGGTGCATAAGTTGCGGAATGTTGCCTGTTATGTGCCGCGGCGTTATCAGGTTGAGTGTTTAGCGGCGGCCCGGAGGATTTATTTAGCGTCGAGTCGGCGTGAGGCGGTGCAGCGGTTTAAGGAATGGAAGTTAGCCTGGCAGGATAGAGTGCCCAGGGCGGTTCATTGTTTGGAGAAAGATTTAGCTGGGTTATTAACATTTTTTGAGCAGGATAAAAAAATGTGGGTTAAACTACGAACGACCAATGTGATTGAGCGGACTTTTAGAGAATTGCGTAAACGGACGCGGTCGATGTATTTCTTTACGAATGAGGCGAGTTGCAACAGGATAATTTATGCGCTATTTGTCAATTACAATAAAAAATGGGAAGGAACACCAATATTGAAACAATAAAAAGAATTTACACAAAATTATTAACAGTACCTTTAACGATGAATCCTTGACATTAGGTTGAATTTATGTATATTTACCATATGAAAAGATTGATCTTACTGGTATCTATTGTCTATCTCGGTTGTAACAAACTACCTCTTGGTGAAGATGAACTCCAAAGTCGTGGTGATTTTGAATCGATAACGCTTGACCTACCGCTATACACTTCATTTACTGAATCAAAAACAATTCCACTTGGCACATCTCAGAATCTTATTCTTGGTAAAAACAGTAAATATCAATCCCGTATTATTCTGAGTTTTACTTTTTCTGATACAACCTATCAAGGTCTTGACCAGATAAAATTGATACTTTTCAAGAACAAAAATTTTAACAATGATACACTTCACTTTAGTGTGCATGTTTTAACCAATGAATTTTCCGAGCTCGATGCAACCTGGTATAAAAAAGACAACACTGATTTATGGAAAAATCCAGGGGGGGATTTTGAAATTGATTCTTTGAGAATGGGAGAAATCAAGGGCGATTCTTGTGTGGTATTTTTTAACTATGTTGACCTCAGTGAAATTAGAAATGGCAAGGGTGTAATTCTGATTCCACAGGATACAGGTTTTTGGAGTTTTTATGCGAGAGAAGCAGGCAAGTCACCGTTGTTTTATCTTGTAAAAAATGGCGTAGTAACCTCAATTCCCATAAAGGCAGATTGTCATATAGTTAAAATTGATACTTTTCCTAATTACTGGGAGAACTGGCTTGGTAGTGGTGTGGCATTCAGGAATTATGTAAAATTTAGTTATGATACACTACTTAATGATACCAGGGCAATCTATGGAGAATTAACATTTAAGGCAAAGGGCCATTATGGATTTCGTGATTCAATAGAGATTGGCGTAAAGGCTTTGATTAAACCTTATTCAGGTTTTGATACTGAACTCGGTCCATTGATTGCCTTAAAGCAATTTGCCCTTACAGATACAATATTTCTGCTTGATATTGTTCAGTATGTCCAGCGGATTATTGAACATCCGGACTCTAATTTCGGGATGTTTATCTATTTATCACCGGAAAATTATGATATTGCCAATCTTGAGTTGACTTCGGGTTCCCATCAGTTAAGGGTTGGATATATTCAACCACCAAAACAAAGATGAATAAATTCCCAATAAATTCCAATAAAAAAGTCTTAATAATATTTGAGCAATGCATTGTTGTTCCAATCCCGATTTTCATCAAGGCAGGTTTATTGGGTATTTTTAGTGTTGATACCGAGAGGCTAATATGAATATCGTTTTCCTGGTGATTTTCAGTGCTTCGGTTTTTTCTATTGAAGGCTTGGGGCAGGAGCAGATAGTTTTTAAGACACCATTTTTAGGACCGATGAACTTTGCCCGAATTGAGTTCGCTTTAAAACCCGAATTGGATATACTAAATAGTGGAAGTGATTTCCGGGGTATATTCTGGACAAACCCATTTTATCTGAACATGGAAATACCGATTTATAATGGGTTGGTTTTTTCCTTAGGGAGCATTGAGCGTTTTAATCAATCATTTGATATTTATAGCGAAAAACAAGGATTGAAGATGTATGTTCAAGGCAGGGGCGGTGTTGAGGAGATTTATCTCCAGTTGAATCAAAGATTAAACATTGCCGAGGTTTTTTTTAGAGGATCTTATCTTTATGGGAGTTCAAGGGAGACATGGAAATACACAATAGATGATTATTCAATTGCAGATACATTTTTTTATAAAGATAAGGGTGAGATATTCTGTGCGGGATTAAAATTATTTATGTTTTCTATTTTTTATGAAGGCCTGGGAAAATTAGATATAGAAAAACTGAGCAATGATACAATATATAACTTGCCTCAGGTTTTAAGTTTGGGATTGGAGCACAAATTTTTTGAGTGGGCATTCTGTTTATTATTTGAACATTCATTCTGGAAAGATGGGAATGCCATAAATCGGTTTAAAGGAACAATTGAAAAAGAGAACCTCGGTTTTTCATATGCCTACAATCCCTGGTATCTTAATGATATTCAGGAACATTTACTGGAAATATCAATCAGGATGCCATTAAGGAATTTCGCAATAATTTCGTTTAATCCTGATATTGGAGTTAGGATAAAGGGTTCTTTAAGGGAATTTGTATTTTCACCTGAGTTCAAACTGACCCTTGAAGAAATCTTTGCCAGAAGAAAGAAATAATTTGATTAAATGGTAATTGGTTAAATGATTAAATTCTGTAATAACTTCAGCGTTTTTGGCGTAGTCTTCGCGTTTTTTCTGTTTCCATGAAACCTAAAATTTTATTGCTTGATGATGAAGAAAGTCTATTAAAATGGCTTTCTTATGCATTGCAAGAAAATAGCTACGAAGTTTATGCGACAACTGAACCAAGAAATGCCTTGAACCAGTTAAAATCAGAAAAATTTGATTGTGTAATTAGCGATATCAGAATGCCAGGAATGGATGGTTTCCAATTCTTAAAACAGGTCAGGGCAATGTATCCCCATATGCCGGTTATTTTTATTACTGCCTATGGTTCAATAGAATCGGTGATCAATGCCCTGCGGGACAGGGCGAGTGATTATATAATGAAACCGTTTGGCATTGATGAAATTCTTAAGCGCTTAAGGGCAAATCTTAAAAGAGGTCAAGAAAAATCAGTAGAGATTATCGGTGAGAGCAAAGTTATGCAAAACATCCTTACTTTTGTTAATAAAATTGCGACAACTGACACAACAGTTTTGATACTCGGTGAATCAGGAACCGGTAAAGAGTTGATTGCCCGCGAAATACACCATAGATCAAAAAGGGTAAATAATAATTTTGTTACTATTTCCTGCGCCGCGCTTCCTGAGACATTACTTGAAAGTGAACTCTTTGGTTATAAAAGAGGTGCTTTCACAGGTGCAAGTACAGATAAAGATGGTCTTTTTGTGGTTGCTGACAAAGGTAGTTTCTTTCTTGATGAGATTGGTGATGCACCAAGTTCAATCCAGATGAAGATTTTAAGGCTTTTGGAGGAGCGGGAAATTGTACCCTTGGGTGCGACTAAGCCGATAAAGGTAGATGTGCGTCTTATCGCGGCAACGAACAAAGACCTTTATGAAGAGGTAAAACAACAGAGATTTAGGGAAGATTTATATTATCGCTTGAATGTGATACCCATTACTCTGCCACCATTACGGCAGCGAAAAGAGGATATACCGCTTCTGGCTGAGTTTTTTCTCAAGAATATCTGCGAAAGAGAGAATTTGGGGGAGAAGAGGTTATTAAAAAACACAATCGAAGTTTTAAAAAATCACTACTGGCCCGGTAATGTGCGTGAGCTAAAACATATCATTGAACGCGCTGCTGTGCTTGCTGATACTTTTTATATAAAACCCGATCACATTTCCTTACCTGCCGCAACGATTGAACCGTTAAAGAAACTTGAAAATACGGAGATTAAAAAGGCACTGGAAGAGTGTTCCGGAAACATTGCAGAAGCAGCAAGACGTCTTGGTATAAGTCGTGCGACACTGTACAGAAAATTAAAGAAGAAAGCAGAAAAAAAACATAAAAGAAAAAAGCAATAAAGCGCTAGATTGTTTTCTGGTTTTTTTTAGTTATGGGGTTTTCACATTAAATGAGACTTAAGTGTCGCAAAATGAGACATATTCCTCAAAATGAGACGGGTTTAAACTAAAAAGTAATGAAATTTAAAGACTTTTTTATAACCAAGTTGGCACGATTTTTGCATATTAATTAAGTAGGGAATAAAAGGGTAAAAGATGGTTTAAACAGGGCTATACAAGGTAAGTAAAAATAATGAAGATGGGAAGAATGGAAGTTATGAGCTCAGGAAAAAATATGGCGTGCATTAGCTTGCTAATGCATATCAGTATCTTTTGTTCTAATGGTCTTTGACAACACTATTGACAATCCTAAAATTCTGAATATAATATAACATAGGATTGTCAATAAAATTTAGTAAAAGGCTTTTTGGAATATTTGATTGTACCCTAAAGTCCATCCTTAATCTTTACTCGCCCTTGATGGGAAGGGTAAAGGCGGGGGTGAAAAAAACATGGGTTGCAAATGCAACCACTCAATATTCCGGGGTACAGTGCTGGTTAAATAAATAATTGGCTAAAAGGAGGTATATCATGAGAAAGGGTTTTACCCTGATTGAGTTGATGGTTGTGGTGGTCATTATTGGTATTCTTGCCGCCATCGCCATCCCGAACTTTATGGCAATGCAACAGAGGGCAAAGGAGTCCTCGGTAAAGAACAATATGCACACCCTGCAGACATCAGTAGAAGATTTGAACACCCGCGGTGCAGATGCATATCCAGCTGATCTGGGTACGACGGTTGGTCAGGTAAATCTATCTTATAATGGTCCTGATGTAAATATGTGTGTAGCAGAATCATACGGACCTCCGCCATATGGTCCCAATTCTATTCTGCCGGATAATGTTAAAAATCCATTCTATCCAAACGCCTCTTCACTTAATGACGGTGCAATTGGTGATACCGCCCAAGATGCTGTCGGCACTAGTGCTGGTCTTGTCGCCTATATTGATGACCTTGCGGATCCCAACAATGCAGATGCATGTCAAACTTATTACATTGTTGGCTGGGGTGCAAAATATGACCAGGGTCGGTTGCCATTAATGCTTACTGCTGGTGTGGCGAAATAAACGATAGGTTATTTTAGAGAAAGGGATGTGGAAAATATGATCCTCCACATCCCTTTTTGTTTGGAGTAATAAACAAAAATGCGTATCAAAATTGTAATTCTACTATTTTTATTGTTTTTAAGTTTCTACCTGCGTTTTTTTTTACCGTTCAATGACAATATAAAAAAACCACCGCTCATCGGCCCTGATTCCCATTATCACACCCGCAGAGTTTTATTGGGGTTGAAAAATTTTCCTAATATTCCAGTGTATGACAGTTATCTTGCCTATCCGACCGGGGGTTATTGTATTTGGCCACCCGGTTATGACTTGTTATGTACAATGATTGCCTATCCTGTTTTCAGGATTACATCATCAGAAAAGGCGATAGAATGGGTATGTGCTATATACCCGATTATCTGGACTCTTTTTTTACTTTTTGTTACTTATCTCGTTGGCAAGCGCTTGTTTAATGAAATCACAGGTTTGCTTGCTGTTTTTTTTGTCGCAATTTTGCCCTGTAATTTATGGTGGTCTACACTTGGTTATAATGACCACCATATTGTTGAATCAATTACCCTTTTTTTATTAACCTATTTATTTATTAGTAAACCAACCAAAAAAATTGGTCACTGGATTATATTAGGAATAGTAATGGGAACAGGCATGCTTTTCTGGCAGGGTGCGATAATATTCGCCGGTCTCGCATTTTTGATATTATTAATTTCCAAGGAGTTTACAGCCGTGATAGCTTTTGTAATTGCGACTCTGATTATTCTACCATTCAGTGTCAATACCCATTTTGTTGATAGCCCTTTCAGTTACCGCGGTTTATCATTATTACATTTATCGCTATTAGGGATTGCGATATTAGCAATGGCGACCCTTTTGTTATTGAAAAAGAAGTACAAAATACTTTCTTGCATAACAGGTATTATATTGATTTTTCTACTATTTTTTTTATTCCGGACAAAATCATTTTTGGGAGGTCTATTTTTTCTTCTAAAAAAAGATCCATGGTTGAGTTCAATACTGGAGTTCAAACCATTGATGATCCATCCTGAGTTTGTTGAAACAGTTACTCTTAAAAGTCTTTATGGAAACGGTTATTATGTCTGGCCACTTGTTCTTTTTATTTCATTGTGGGAAAATAGAAAAAAAAGAGAATATTATATTTTTAGCATATTTGTTATTTTTACTGGCGTGATGTCCTTTATTGCCCGGCGTTATTCAATCTGGTTTGCACCATATTATGCGATAATCTTGGGCTATATAATTTATAGAATTTATATTTTTTTTACAAAAGTCTCAAAAAAAACTTTCTTGGGTATTGCTATTTGTAGCATTGTTGGAGCAATAATCATTTATCCGGCAATAAATTATGGGTACAACAAACAGCATTGGATAGCACATTTAGAGCAAGAACTTGCAGCCTATCAGTGGATAAATGATTCAACACCTATAACTTCATACTTTTTTGAACCATACAAAAAACCAGAATATGGTATAATGTGTTCCTGGAATGATGGCCATAATATAGTATATCATGCCCGACGCCCAGTATCCGCATCCAATTTTGGGAATGATATGCCCAATTTCCATTATGCCAATAGCTTTTTTCTCGCTGAATCTGAGTCTTTGGCAAATGAGGTAATGGATAAATTGAGTTGTAGATACGTCTATCTTGCTGGCTGGCAATATGAATTGAAGGATGCCATTATTTATTCAGGCAAATCGCTGGGTGAATATTTTGACTTCTTTTTCACAAAAGATAACTTCGGTATGACCCGCAGAATGATGGTGCCGAAAGAAAAAGGTTATTCAGTTGCAATATCAAGGTTATACCGTTTTTTGGGTTCAGGTGCTTATATGGAAGGAATTTATTTCTCGCCATATCACAATTATAGATTGCGTTATATTTCTAATGATGGTTCAATAAAAATTTTTGAATATGTTAAGGGCGCTGTGATCAGAGGAAAAAGTAGGCCGAATTCGTCAATTAAATTATCATTA
>Ga0172364_10000359_pt1 | contig 31841 bp, 45 predicted proteins | sample LakKivSesite10cm_FD_114545 | JGI IMG/M metagenome (GOLD analysis project Ga0172364, IMG submission 114545) | Sediment microbial communities from Lake Kivu, Rwanda - Sediment site 10cm | ecosystem: Environmental > Aquatic > Freshwater > Lake > Sediment | place: Rwanda: Western Province, Lake...
GCGGTTCTCCGAGCGGAGCGCGCGGTTGTCGAACTTGAGGTAGAGGCCGCCCACGGAGGAGGCGAAGAGGAGGGCGACGAGGATGACGGTCAGAACGTCCATGCCCTCTTGGCTAGCACATCACGGGGCGGACTTGTTGAACATCTTTGACTTGCTCGCGTCGTAGCTCTCGATGCTCTGGCGGTAGACATCCAGGCGCTCCCGCCAGTCGGGCAAAAGGTGGAGGTTCATGCCGTTGGCGTTCTTGGTCCTGAGAAAGAGGCCGCACTTGGTGATGGCCCGCCCGAACGCCTGGATGTTGGACAGCCTCATGTGGGGGCCCAGGAATAGGCTGTCTGCCCACTTCGAGTAGACCGCGAGCAAGGAGGTCCCACCCTGACCGTGGGGGCTGAGCAACAGGGTGTCCTTCTCCACGTCGACCCCCAGCAAGAAGCGGTGGATGGACCCGCTCTGGCAGTGCGGCGAGTTGAGGAGGCTCCGCTTCGTGGGGAACGGCTGAGGCTCGTCGTCTTCCTTGGCTCCGGCCGTGCTGGACGTGCCGATATGGGCCCGGAGAGCGACGTTGTCGGCCTCCAAGTCGGCGATCCGCTCCAGGAGAGCGGCGTGGCCCTCCTTGAGCTTCTCGATGTCCTCCAGGAGGCCGCAGATCGTGAGACCGAGCATGTTGTACAACTTGGCGGCATCTTGAATCTTCGTCATGGGTCATTTTCATAATGTACGCAAATCGGGAAATCAAGGTCTATTCTAGCGGGGCAGAACAACTACATTTTCATACAGTTGACCACGGGTAATACTCTTGAACACATTGATCAGCCGCCCAGAGTGTGCATGGTCAAAAGGCACCCACCCATGCATTTTCCGCAGCTTTTGTTGGCCAGTGCGGGGTCTTGCAGTGTACAGCGGCTCTCCAAACAAAGTTTATAAAATGGCGTTTGCATCCAGTATCTTCGGGAGCACAACTTTGAACTCATACAATAGGTGGATCATCCACTCATGTTCAAATCTTGGCCAAGTTCTATCATGGCCAAACATTCTGCCAAGGGCCCAGGTGGGATGGTTGACCCTTCTGCTCCCGAAGATAATGGATGCAAACGCCATTTTATAAAGTTTCTTTCAAAAAAGTCTACAAAGCCACCATTCTGGTCATAAGTCACTGATATCGTTAGTCTTTTCGGTGTGTACTCTTCTCTCTCTTCTCTACACAAAAGAAGAAGACTACACACTTTCGGCCCCTCAAAAACCCCGAGAAAGTTGGCCCACTCCTCTTTCCTGGAGTTCTTTGGCACCTCCAGCTTCGAGAGTTGGCCAGTCCGTGGTGGTGCCCACGGGTCTTCGCAAGAACGCCAGGAAGGACCTGTTTTGTCGTTCTTTCATCTGAACACATCCACCCACATCCATGTAGACAAAAGAAAGGCCAGGTACGATGACCCAGCCTGATTGGACACGTTTGTTCTGGTTGTACTACTTCTGCTACTTCAGGCGAGGACGGTGCTCGCAGGCACCTTTCTCCAAAAAGTCCTTGCAACCCAGGTCATCTTCTGCCGACTCGCAGCCTTCCCAGGGCTCGTAGAAGAAGCAGGTGGTGCAGATGTGGCTTCCATCCTCAACTTCGAGGCGCTGCGCGTGCTTCTCGGACCAGAGACCGTTCTGACACGAGTCGCACTTGCAGTAGTCACACCACTTTCCGTGAGAAACCTTGGCGTCTGGCAACTTGTTGCGCCAACTGTGCTTCGAGATCATGGACTGGCCTCCTTGTGGGGCGGTACGGTGGGGAAAACGATCACTTCCCTCTCCTGTTCGGGCGTCATGTTGGACTCATCGAGCATGGCCATCTCCCGGTCGATCTCCGCCCAGATGTTCACGAGCTTCTGCTCCGCACGGTAGAGGATCCCCTTGCCTGTCCTCTTGGGCCAGATCAACTTTGAGGACCTGATCTTCCTCCCGAACATGGTCATGGTCAGTTCGTTTGCGGAGAACTTGGATGGCGACTCGGCGCGGATCCAATCGTGGTACGCCTCCAGGAGCTTCGTGGCGAGGATCCCTCCTCGGGTGACGAGTTGCCCACGGAGATCCTTGTTCGAGTTGATGAGGAACCGGTAGATGTTGTCGCCCTCCTCCTTCCACTCCTCCTTGGCCTCCTTCGACAGGTAAGGCGTGGAAAACTTGCCACCCTGGTCACGGATCAGACGCACCAGCCCCTGGATGGCCCACTGGACGACCTGGGGAAGTTCCTTGTCGATGATGACCTTCGAGATGTTTGGCACACGCAGGTCTGCCCTCTCCTCGAAGTCAGCGTTCATGGGAAGGACGAGGGCGCGACGCCATGCGCCCTGGGTGTTCTCGGGGAAGTCGAACAGCTCGTTGGCCGCGAAGATGTGAGCCGCGATGGGGTCGAAGGTTGTCGGCTCCCGGTACTTCACGTCCAGGTGGACATTGTGTCCGGAGACGATGCTGCGGAGCTTGGAGGAGGCGCTCGAACTCAGCGGAGTGGCCGGCATGTCGTCCACGATGTTGATCGTTGCCCCGGCCAGGGGGCGAAGCTGAAAGTTCTTGTCGAACTGGTCCGGTGGCACGAACGAGGTATGGTCCCTGTCGAAGAGGCGCTTGATGAGGTTGAGCAACTCGCTCTTGCCGTTGTTCCCGCTGCCCAGCAGCAGCAGGTAGCACTGGAACGAGGTGGTCACACCGGCCAGCGCCGTGCCAACGAACTCCTGGATCAAGTTCTTCAGGAGCCCGCGCTCCATGGCGTCCTCCACGTTGTGGAACAGGTTGTCCATGAACTTGTCGAAGATGGGCGATGGGTACGCCTCGTCCCTCCAGTCCATATCGATGTAGAAGCGAGACAGGTTGGCCGGGCTGTGGGGCACGAGCTTGATGTCCACCTGCTTGGTGTCGTTGCTCACGTCGATCCTCAGGAACCCGTTTCGGAACGCGATGCCACGGACGCTCCGGTTGAACCGGTAGATGTTCCGACCGATAGCCGCCTCCGGGGAGGACCCGAACCGCTTGGTCAGGATCTTCATGGCTCCGGAGCACATGCTGGCGCTCATCTTCAGGGGCTTGCCATTCTCCCCCGTGGGCGAACCGTCGTAGGTCGAGATGTCGCCCTCCATCAGGGCGTCGTCCTGCTTGACCCACACGCCGCGCCTCGGGTCGTAGAGCCAGAAGAAGCTCTCGCTGTACGTCAGGAGCCGGCCATCCTGCTCCAGGTGAGCGCGGTAGGCTTCCGCGATCTCGACCTCGGACCCGGTGACGAAGGTGTGGTGGAGCCCCCGACCGCCATCGTCACCATGGCCACCACCACGGTCCGTTGGGGTCGGGGGTCCGGGAGGGTTCGGGCCCCCGGGGGCCTCCTCCTCCTCAAGGATGCGGGCCGCGGACGCCCTGGCGGACGCCCTGGCCTGGCTGGACATGATGTCCTCCTCCTCCCTGGCGGCCCGCTTGGCCTCCAGTTCCAGGTCGAAAAGCCCGTCGTTCTTGTACTTGTAGCCGTACTCCCGGATCGAGTTGTAGGCCGCCTGCTCGATCTTCCTGGAGATGTCCTCGATGTCCCACGATGGAACACACTTCAGGTTGAACTCGCACATCAGCTCATACGCGGTCTCCAGCGGCAGCACGAACCCCCGGACCAGATCCGCCGCCATCGAGAACGTGGCCGTGTGGCCACCCTGCCCGGCCACGGCGCCGGGGACGGTCTCCATGTACCGCTTGGCGCGCAGGATGCGCTTCTCCATGTCGGGCCAGTCGCCTTCGGGGGCCGCGCCACTGGGGCCCCCCGCCTTGCCCTCGGGGGAAGCGCCGCGAGCCCGCATCAGCAGGTGGACCAGCGCCTCCGGCATGGGGGACGCCTCGGGCATCAGGCGGGGGTTGCGCTCGGGGTGCCAGCGGTAGTTGCCGCCCGTGCGGTGAGAAGACGGAGCCGCTACCACGTACCCGCTCTCGCCACGGACCTGGATGTTCCCAAGTTCCAGGAGCGGCTTGCCCTTCACGTCCACGACGTAGGCCACGTCCTGGTACCACTCGGGCACCTGCAACATGAGGTGGCCACGGTTCGGGATCCAGAAGTCCCCGCCCGGGTGCTTGTACCAGAGGTGTCGGCCACGGCCGGTGGTGGTTTCCCAGGTCTCGGGGAGCCCGCCCACCACCTTGTCGAGGATCTCCAGTTGGTCCTCGCCGGTCATGAGCCGGCCGTCCTTCCAGCCCTCGTCCACGTCGACGAGCACGTACCCGCAGCCCTCCTCCTTCTCGCCCTCCGGGGCCTTGCGCCCGGTGCGGATCCCGATGGATGCGTCGGGGAACTTGGTCCACCACGCCTTCACCTGTTCGAGGTCGCTGCTGGCGCCGTTGAGCCCGTGCTTCACGGCGAGGTAGTGGGGGTGCTTCCCGACGTTCTCGCACGTCTTCACGCCGCACGCGCACGACACGCTCCCGTCCGCCCCGAAGACCGGGTTGAAGATCGGGAGAATGGGCCACCCCATCCGGGCGTAGTGGGCGGCCGACGTGCCGAGGTTCCTTCGCATGGCTCGATCCTCTGCGGCCGACATCAGACCGCCGCCCGGGTGATTTCCTTGGGGATGGCTAGGAAGATCCGCTGAAACGTCTCGGCGTCCAGCATGTCCGCGGCCAGGTTGTAGAACTCCTTGTAGACGAGCATCGAGGCGCGGCCGATGCCCTTGCGCCGGTCGATGACCTCGCGCTTGAGCGTGGCGAGTTGGTAGGTGGCGCGCTGCATCGACCGCTCGGCCTCGCCCGTCAGTTCCCCGCGTTCCTTCAGGTTGGCGTAGTGGGCGAGGTCCTTGTTCAGAAGCCCGGACACCTCTTCGAGCTTCGCCAGGGTGTCGTGGGTGAGGTCCACGGCGATCCACTTGTACTCCGGGTGGATCACGGTGGGGGTGTTGAGCGCAGCGTCAGGGTTCCTCACCCGGACGGTCATGGCGCTCTCCGCGTTGGTACGACCGTAGCTCTCGGATTCCTTGGACATGTCTTTCTCCTTCACTCGGCTGCGGCGTGTTGCGTGCGGCGGTACAGCGAGGTCTCCACGTCGGCGGGCCACCAGGATGGCCTCCTCGACGAGGGCAACTGCCCCCGGAGGAACTCGGCGTAGAGGGTGATCCAGTCGGAGGCGGGCGGGCTGTTGCGGCGAGCCCGGAACGCCATGCTCGCCTCCCGGGCGAAGTTCTTGACCTTGCGGTCGAAGAGGTCGTGGACGATCCGGATGTACTCGGCGGCTGCGGCGTCGGTCCGGTCGATGGCGACCTTGACCTCCAGGGGGGTGGACACGATGTCCGGCACCGGGGGCCTGTCCGACCCGAAGGCCAGCCCGCACACCGGGCACACGGGTCCGCTGCGGAGCGAGCCGCAGTCGGGGCACTTCAGGCGCTTGGCGGCGCCCTTGTCGTCGAGGGTGACGGCCTCCTCGCCGTCGAGGTGGTAGTGGCGGTCCGACTCGGGGCTGCCGTACTTCTCCACGACGCCCTTGAGGTCGATGATGAGGCCGGTGCTCTTGCCCTTGGAGGCTCGCAAAATGCGGCCGACCATTTGCAGATACATGCTTGCGTGACCCACGGTCCTTGCCACCACGCAGACCTCCAGGGGCGGGATGTCGAGGCCCTCGGTGGCGACGAACACGTTGACCAGCGCCAGCAGTTGGCCCGAGTGGACCTTCTTGTAGATGGCCTTGCGCGTGGCCCAGGGCGTGTCGTCGGTGACCATGCCGGCGGGGATGCCGTTGGCCTCCAGGCTCTCGGTGACGCGGCGGGCGTGCTCCTTGGTCTGGCAGAAGAACACCGAGCGGCGGCGCCCGCCCCACTGGAGGTAGGCAGTGACCGGATCCTCGGCGAGCCCCTTGGCGATCTCCGCGTTGGGGGCGATGATCTCGCAGGGCACCAGCACGCCCTCGTCGATCAGTTCCGACGGCTGCACCGTGGGGACGATCACGTCGGCGAGGTCGCTCATCGGCTTCCCATCGCCGCGCTCCGGCGTGGCGGTGAGGTAGAGGAAGTAGGACTTCGAGTAGGTTTCGAGCAGCGCGTGCCACTGCTTCGCCAGCATCCGGTGCGCCTCGTCGCCCACGATCAGGTCCGCAGGCGGGATGTTCTCGCGGCGGATCAGCGTCTGGATGGTGGCCACCTGGATCAGCGCCGACGGATCGGGCTTGCGGGAGCCCTGGATGATCCCGATGCGCCGGCCGGTGGTACTGGCCAACTCCGCTGCCGCCTGGTCCACAAGCTCCGAGCGGTGCGCGACCCAGAGGACCCTCTTCCCACGCTCCACGGCGCGGAGGACGGCATTTGATCCCATGAACGACTTGCCCGATCCGGTGACGGAGCAAAGGATCACGCGCTTTCGGCCTTCGTTGAAGTGACGGCTGACCTCATCGAGGGCGGCGGACTGGTAGGGGCGAAGCGTCTTCTTCATTGGATTCTCCTTCGTGGGGGCTGCCCACGAAACCCAGGAAACACCACTCGGGCCGGCGATGCAAGGGACATCGACAGGAACGTAAAAACCCGGGGGAAAACCGGGTGGACATGGATCAGATTTGCTTTCCTCCGTAAGGTGGGCACGTTCGCCGTATGGCGACAGAAGAACGCGACGACGAGGCGGGGGTGACGGTCGAGGAGATCGGGTACACCCACGAGCAGATGACCGAGGAGGCTCATCACGACCACGAGACAGAGTTGTTCGAGGCGTTCGGTGAAGGGAGCCATGCCCCCATTGTAACCGACCCGAAGGACGGTCTCCCCCGACCCGCGGACAACTGGGTCGCCCCTGCGCCGAAGTTGAGCACAAGGTCGCTCATCTGCCTGGAGGATGCGTCCTCCTACGTGGAGGTCTTCGAGGAGGATGTCGGCTCCGTGAAGTCGATGCTGGCGGACGCCATGGCGAAGAAGCCGGAGCACCTGAAGAAGCTCCTGGCAGCCAAGCGGAGCATGTACGACGAGGTTGGTAAAAAGCGGGAGCGCCGGGAGTTCAAGCCGGATCAAGTCGTGGAGAAGTACGGCTACTTCTTCGCCACAGTCCTCGGCGGCACGATTCCGGTCCTGCCGAAGCGCCAGCAGTGCATCCATCTCGTCCGACAGATCGTCGATGCCGGCGACCTGGACGCCCAGGGGGAGGAGGTGCGCCCCATCTACACCTACTGCAAGGCGTTCAAGTCCACGGCGGGCTCCTACCTGTCGCTGATGGATCGAGCGGTCTTCGCCTGCGAGCACCGGAGCCCCCGGGACATCGTGTCCGACCGGTACATCCGGGAGCGCATCAAGGCCAAGATCAAGCAGGGCGAGGACCGGAAGCCCCTGCCTGCCATGCGCGGCGAGGTCCGGACGGAAAACCCGTTCGATGGCGAAATCTACTTCGAGACCATGTTCTTCGATGGCAAGTGCGACCCCACCTTCGCGCCGGGGAATAAGTGGTGCATCACGGTCATGTCGCCTTCGATGTACATTGGCACTGCGGAGCACATGCTCTACGTGGGGGCCGGTCTCGACCGGGAGACATTCGTGGGGAAGCGCAAGGACATCGGATTCCACACGCTCCTGATGTGGCCCACGGACTTCGCGCCCGAGGGGACGCCGCCCGAGGACCTCAAGGTGTTCTGCGAGGCGTGGCCCCGGGCCGCGAGGTTCACGTACCTCGAAGGCAACCTGGAGCGCACGCCGAAGTTCCTGAAGGATCAGATGATGCGCGGCGAGTCCGTCGCTGTCTGCGCCAAGGACCCCCGGGACGCGGCCTTCGGCGCCGCGCTCCTGCTCCGCGAGTTTGACAGGGAGCTTCCTGAAGGGGTAGCTCTGCGTCCCGAGCACGTTTCCTACCTCCGTCGCACGAAGAAGGTGCAGTGATGTCAGAAAACCAAGGTCCCCAGGGCGCCCCGGCGAAGCCCGTCAACCTCGCCTTCCTGAACCCCACAAAGGCCCCCGAGGCGCCCGCTCCCCAGCCGGCCCCTCAGCCCCAGGCTGCCCCCAGGTCCATCGTCGACACCGAGGGCTACGGCCAGGCGATCCGGGCCTGCCTGGAGGCTCACCCGGAGCTGGAGGAGATGGCCGGCAAGTTCTTCGCCATCGCCGGGGCGGTCAAGAACGGACATGATGTCCGCGAGGCCGTGGTGGCCATGGCTTCGGTCGCGGCGCAGACCGTCGGCGTCCTCGCCGTGAAGTTCCAGGAGGTGCCTTCGGACCCCGACGCCATCGCCGCCATCGAGGAGCTGGACGAGGTGCTGGACGAGATCGAGGAGGTCGTGACCAAGGAGACTATGAGCAAGGCGGTCAAGGACAAGATCCTGGGCCTCGTGGCTCGTGGCCGCGCCGTCGCCGGGGACTTTCTGGAGGATGACGACGAGGACGACGAGGACGAGGGGGCCTGAGCATGTCGACGCTCGGGGACCTGTTTCCTCCTGGCCAGGAGCCTGCCGGAGCGTCGGCGCCACCTCCCCAGGCCAAGCCTCTGGGCGCCATGCTGGCCGAGAAGCCGGCGGGCAACGTCATCGTCCCCGGGGCCAAGTCCGAGGTGGACGAGGACGATATCAAGAAATGCGAGACGCTCGGGGACCTGCGGGCGAAGTTCCCGGAGTTGCAGGACCCCTCGTCCGGCTACTCGATGGTCGTGGAGCGCACCCACCCGAAGGGCATCTACGCCGGGGTCCAGGGCCGATTCAAGGCAAACCACGAGGGCTTCGACCTGCTCGACGTGGAGGGCTTCGGCGAGTTCTTCAAGGCGGGCACCTACATCGTCTGGGTCGAGGGCCCGTCCCGCACCTCGCTCGACCCGATCACAGGATACCCTCGGATCCTCCGCAAGGCAGAGATCACCCACAAGGTCCCCGAGATGCCCGTCACACCCCACCAGAGTCCCTACGCAACCTACCCGTTCGCCATGCCCCAGTACCCTCCGCAGAACGGCAACAGCGCCGTGGAACTAGAGCGGGCCAGGAGTGAGGGGAAGATCGGGGAAATGCTCGCCCAGAAGGCGCTCAGCGGCATGGGAGCCCAGCCCGACAACACGGCCGGTGCCATCGCCGCAGAGGCAGTGCGGGCCGCCTCGGAGCAGAACCGAGTGCAGATCGGTGTCCTGAACGACCAGCTCCACGAGGCGCGTGAGCAGATCCGTATGCTCATGGAGCGACTTGCAAACACCAAGAGCGAGCCGAGCACGTCGGACAACCTCGTCACCGCGATGCTGAACCGTGGCAACGCGGACGTGGAGATGATGCGGAGCAGCCACGCCCAGGAGTTGGCCAGCCTCCGCGCGTCTTACGAGGATCGGCTCGAACGGATGCGGTCCGAGTTCGATCAGTCCAAGGACCGGGCCAGGGCCGACGTGGAGCGCAAGGAGGAGCGCCTGCTGGCTGCCCACGAGCAGGCCCTGATGCGGGAGCGGACCCTGGCCGACGACCGGTTCCGACACGAGCGGGAGCACCTCGCCAACCAGACGAAGCTGCTGGAGCAGTCCCATGAACGCGCCCTGGGCTCCGCCCGGGAGGAGTACAAGGCGAGCCTGGAGAGGCTGGTGGAGCAGCGCAAGGGCGACCTGGAGCGCATGGACGCCCAGCACGAAATCATCATCCAGGCGAAGGAGCAGGAGATCCAGCGGCTCCGTGGCGAGAACGAGCGACTCGCCGAAAAGGTCGAACGCCTGGAGCGGCAGGTCCACATGCCCTTCCAGGACAAGATCATGGAGATCAAGGCCACGAGCGAGCTGCTCGGACTGATGGGCGGCGGTGGCGGAGATGCCGGAGAGTCCAAGGAGGACAAGCCGGACATGATGGAAAAGTTGGCGGACTTCGCCCAGACACCCGTGGGTCAGATGATGGTGGCAGCCGCTCTCCAGAAGTCCGGCGTGTTGCCATCCGGGGCGACGCCCCCCGTGGTGCCCCCCGGGCCTCCCGCCCCACGCCCGGTGGGCCAGGGCGCTCCACAGCCCAAGAAGAAGCCACGGCCGGTCCAGCAGACGGCGCCCCAGCCCCAGCCCCAGCCCCAGCCCCAGCCGCAGCAGGCCCCGGCGAAGCCCAAGCAGGAGATCCTGGCCCGGGGCGAGCAGCCCCTGCCGGGAGATCAACTCGAAGGCGTGCTCAAGATCCTGGAGGGCGAACTCTGGCAGGCAGTCCACGCCACGCCCCCGGCGGACCCCAGGTCGGTGGCGGAGCAGCTCCGGACGTTCGTGGACCAGAACTTCCCCGGACAGGACATGGTGTCCAGGTTCCACGCCTGGATAGACGCCGCCAACTTCACCAAGCTCCTCGACGCGCTCCACGGCGCCGACGGGGAGTGGCTCAAGCATCGGCCCTGGATCGAGGGTCTGTGGGTCTCGATGGCTCCTCCGCCCCAGGAGGAGGCACCGGCCCTCGCCCCGGCCCCGGCCGAGGAGCCCGTGGCCTCGTGATAGGATAACGCGGTGTCGCAAGTACCCAACGTCGGTGACAAGCAGCGTCTCGTGGGCCCAGGAGGGGGAACCCCCGGTGGGGGACCGGACCCTGCAACCACGGCCCCGCCAGAGGTCCGAGAGGCCAGCGAGCTTGGCACAAGCCTGCTCTACGCTCTGGAAAACCACACCCACCAGAGCCCTACGATCTACTGGCCACAGACCGGCGCTCCGAACTCCAACGTGGTGAGCAACCGTGACGGGTGGATCACCGTCACTACAGCGACCACGGGGGCGACGAACTTCTGCACCTACGACCCTTCGTCCACGTCCACGGGCCTGGCGGGAGACTGGGGTACCATATCCGGCGGCTACGAGAACGCAGCGGCTGAAGCATTTTCATTTATCGGCGGTGGGCTCAACAACGAGTCCTTCAACACGGCGGACGTGATCTGCGGCGGAGGCAGCAACGTCATCAACCCCACGGGGGAACTGGACGAGGGGTACAACTTCATCGGCGGCGGACTCGGCAACGCCATGGATGGCGCCTACTGTTGCTCCATCCTGGGTGGCACCGACAACGTCATCACGGCTGGTAACACGCCTCGTTTCTCCTCGATCCTGAGCGGCCAGGAGAACGTCATCAGCGCCATCGACTGTGACGCGAGGGGCGCTGCGGCCTTCGCCTACATGGATGGCCAGTCTTCCTTCGCCTCCGGCGGAGTCGTCCCGAAGACCGGGTACTTCCAGTACAGCAAGGTTGTCATCAGCGCCCAGGCCGCCACGTCGAACCCGGCGGAGTGGTTCAGCCTCGTCCAGTACGCCGGATCCACCAATCTGGACCTGCTGGATGACCATGCGTACACCTGCGTCATCGAGTTCGTCGCTGCCATCGTGGGCACCACGGATCAGCGGAGCTGGTCCATCATGGCCAGCGTCCGGAAGGATGCCGGCGTGGTGAGCGTGATCGGATACACCACCATGGCCGAGATAGGAACCCCGGCCACGTCCACGTTCGTCGTGGAGGTGACCAGCCTCGTGGGGATCCTCGTTGTCCGGTTCAGGACGGGGACCACCAGCACCATCACCGTGAACCTCTGCGCCACCCTCCGAATGACCGAGGCCATCTCGGCAGCCTTAGGAAAGACATCATGTCCACCACCCAAGCACGCGCCACGATGTCCAGGGAGCTGAGGGCCCCCAAGGGATTCGAGAAGATATACCAGGGTGTCCCCTGTACGACGCCCATCGTTCTGTCCACCAGGATGGATGGCCTGGACCCGAGAGCCTCTCTCCAGTTCGGGAAGCTCAACGAGGCGTTCCGCAGGAACGGCGGTGTCTACCCCATCAACTCGGACGGCAGCGGCGTGAGCCCCTTCCTGGTCGCGGGGTTCGCTGTGCCGATGTACGCATCGGTGACGCTGCTGATTCCAGCGGTGAGCAGCTCGGTGAACTACAAGTACGCCATCTACTGGCGCATCCGTTCCTTCGAGACCGCGGCAGACGAACAAAACCCTTTCCACGGGCAGAACAGCGAGCCTGGTCCGACCGACGATGGGTCGAACAAACTGAACCCGCCAGCCGGAGGTGCTGCCTGGTCCGGGACGAGCACGCAGAGGTTCCCCATTGTCGCTTCTGGAGATTCTCTGGCATACGCTCAGACGGAGCCGGGCGCCCTGGACACCTACGCGGAGCAGAACCTCTATCAGGTCATCACGGTGCCTGACCAACCCTACGTGCCTCCACCTATCTTCCCTGGCTTCTCCTCGGGCCAGGTCGCCTACGGAGACATTTCTCAGGGTCTCACGCAGAACCCGAGCGTGCTCGACGGCGTCGTCCGGCACATCCCCATCATCACGAGGGCTTTCGGTGACGAGATGGTCGTGACGGTGTTCCGCGACTCGGTCGATGGCGCTCCCAACTGGAACTTCAACGTTGGGGGCCTGGACGACAACTTCCCGACCTTCTACGGCCAGGGGAACGAGAGGACGGGGGCCACTGGCAAGGGAATCCTGGTCTTCACGGGGGTGGCGCCATGACGCCCGAGCATGCCGCAGTTGCGGTGTTCCTGGTTTTTCTGGCAGCCTACGTGCTGCTGAACGTGTGGAAGTTCAAGAAGCCCGAGACCGAGTTCGGTCGGTTCGTGCTGATGGCGCTGATGCAGGTGGCGGTCTTCTCGCTAAGGACCTGGGGGTTCCACAACCCCAGGTTGCCCTTCACGAGGCTCACCGAGGAGCTGGAGAAGGAGATCGAGGAGCTGGACGGAAAGAAGGAAGAAGATGGCGAACGGAAGTTACACCCCACGGAACAAGGGGATGGGCGACTGGGACAAGAAGTGGGACACGTTCGACGACGTGCCCGACTACGGATTGTCCGAGTCGGAGGCTGGGCGGGATGCGTTCCGGATTCAACAGCAGGTCGTCGACGACGGCCTCGCGGTCAACTACGTGGACAACGACAACGGTCGCCGATCCTACGTGGTCACCTGGCCGGAGCTGATCGCGCTGTCCATGGGCCAGAACCCCTCGGACCCCCGTATCAACGCGGGCCACGGGTGGGTCATGGTCCGCGACGAAGGCCGGGTATTCCCGAGCTACGTGCCGCCCGGGGCTCCCAAGAACCCCGTCTACGTCGAGATCGAGGTCCACGAGGCCCGTAACGCCGTGGAGCGAGGCAAGCGCGTCTGGGGCCGGGATCAACTCTCCATCGCGGTGCTCCGGGCTTGCCAGGCCATCGTGGGGCAACAGCAACAGGGGCGCCGTTGACACCCGCGGCACCGTTCCAGGAGTGGGTCTGGCGCTGGCTCGACCCGCCGGAGCCGCCTTCTTTCTACGACCCAGGCGCCAACATCCGGGAAGCCGTGGTGGCCATCGCCAGGGCCCTGTCCCGTGGCGGCGTGGCGGTCACCAAGGACCGGAACGCCCAGGACGTGGCGCTGTTCAACGCGGTCACCGAGAAGCGGTACGTAGGCAACAGCAACTACCACACCTGCGGCGACGTGGTGGGCGGTACCATGGCCCTGGCTGGCGTCCGGGACGAGAACGTCATCAACCGGGACGACGACAACTTCGACGGCAAAAAGGACCGGCCAGGGGTGGACATGGTGTCCTGGTGGGACGTGCAGGGCGTCAAGTCGTGGAAGGTGGGCTGGAACATCACCATGCTGCGCCAGGCCGCCATCGACCTGAAGGCGTGGTACCGCAAGAGCCTCCCCAGCCGTGGTGACTACTTCCTCCTCGACTACGGCACGGGCCTGGAGCACATGGGCATGGTGATCTGCGAGCCGCTGCTCGTGGGAGACCGGCACTGGCAGGTGGTGACCGTGGAGGGGGGCCAGGTGGACCAGCACGGCCAGTGCGTTCGAGAGTACGTCAATGACCTGTTTCAGCAGCCTGACGGCACGTTCGTGCTGCACCGCAAGGGCGGCAAGCCGCGCAAGGTGGACGGGTTCGCCGACATCGTGGCCTTTGACTACGCCGTGCCCGCGCTCCTGCCCCCGCAGGCGGCCCACCTCGGGGTCGAAGCGGTCGTTGAGGTAGAATAGGCGGACACCATGTCCTCCACAGCCACCAAGGTCGCCCTGACCCACCGTCGCCCCCCCATCCTCGACGATGATCCAGAGGAGAGCTGGGACACGATGTCCGCTGACCGGAAACTGGAGTACCTGCTGAGGCAGCACCGGGAGACGGTGCAGCAGTCCATCGAGTCGACGGAGCGTATCGAGGGCGCCCTGGCCGGCGTGCTCGCGGAGGTGCAGTTGAACAGCACCGGACTGGGTGAGCTTTCCGCCATCGTGGGGAACCAGAGCCAGGTCCTCGCGGAGCAGTTCAAGAAGGTCCACGACCGCATCGACGGCCTGGTCCACTTCAACGGGATGGACGCAGAGAGCTTCGGGGCGGTGGCGGCGGAGCTTGCCTCGATCCGCACCCGCATCGAGGAGGAGAAGAAGGCCCGGGAGAAGCAAGACTCCATCCACGAGGAGGAGATCACGGGCGTGGGCCACAAGGTGGCAGAGGTCCACGAGGTTGCCGAGAAGGCCGCCGAGAAGGCCGAGAAGGCCGAGGGCCTGATCCACAAGGTCACAAGCCAGATCACCGTCACGAACGTCGCCAAGGGAACCTTCCTGGGCGTGGTCACGGTCGCCATCGAGGCGGTCGTCAAGAACATCGACGTGATCCTCAAGTTCTTCCACTGACCATGGCACCTCGAAGCTCCCTCGAAGGCAGTTCCCTCGGCCTGAACGGTCGGGGCATCCCAGGCGGACCTCACTGTCTGCCGCAGGGAGCCCCTCACCTGACACAGGCCCAGATGAAGGCCACGCTGCGGGACTCGGCCGAGACGATCCGCAAGGTGTTCGTGGACCGGGGCGCCGACAAGGTGGCCAACACCAAGGTGAAGATCGAGGACTGGGTCCGCGACAAGTCGAGGCACTTCGCTGCGTGCAAGACCAACGGCGCGCTCATCGTTCTGGCCAGCGAGCTGGCGCTCCAGCCGCCCAAGGTCATGGCCGCCATCATCGCCCACGAGTTCGGGCACGCGACCGACTTCTGCTACCCGGGGAGTTTCCTGATCCAGCCAGACGGCAACATCGCCGTTCGGCCCCAGGGGATGCGGAGCAACCAGTCTCTTCCCCGCGAGGTGATGGCGCACTGGGACCGGAGGAACTCGGACGACATCGAGCGCACAGCGGACCGGATCGCCGAGCGCATCATGGGCATCAAGATCGGCTACTGCGGCCCGTGCAACCTGCAAACCATGCTGATGGGCACCCCCGACGAGGCCCGATGCAAGTACCCGAGGCCGGGCGGCCTCCGCTGAGGAGCGGACATCATGTCCTTCAGGACCCATCCAAGCTACACGGCTGACACCCAGGCGAATATCACCGCTCAGGTTCCCGACATCGACGATGGCGTCATGTGCTATGCGGAGGCTCAGAACACCTACTGGGTCCTGGACAAGTCGAGCACGAGGCCCCTGGGTCCGAGGGTCATCAACACCAAGAGCGGTGTGGGAAGGTGGCTGAGGACATCCGGGCTACCGGGGTCCTCCCCGAGCGTCTCCTTCGTGGCGAACGGAGACCTTGGCCTGTTCTCCACGGACCTGGCCGCTCCATCGGGCGACGGGGGCGACTCCTTCTTCGACTCCCCAAGGCAAATCATGTTCGATTGCCTCATCTCCGGGTTCACCATGTCCCAGCGTTCTGACGGTGACTCCGGCTCGACAACGGTGGATGTCTACAGGTACAGAGCTGCCACATTCCTTCTCCTGGCCACGCTCACGATAGCATCAGGATCGCCGCTCCAGGTGGTCTCTGCCGCTCCTCCCCCGGCACCGGATGACCTGCTACAGTCAGGGGACATCTTGATGTGCAGGTTCAACTCGGTTCAGGCTTCAAGCGCCACGAACGTTCCACAGGATGTCTGTGTGACCATGGAGATCGACTGATGTCTACACCAAACGGGCTCAAGGGAATCCAGGCGGACGCATACGCGCCCTATCAGACTGACCCGGCATCATCTCCGGGCACCGTGCAGACTGCTTTCCTTGATCCATCCAACTTCGTGGACATCCGAGGACCTGTCCTGACGGACGAGGGTGGATTCCGGGAGATGTTCTCCGTCAACCCGTTCACGGCGCCTGGAACCGACTGGACCCAGGTCCTTGGCTCCGGATCCATCTCCGTCGTCGCCGGGGTCTGCACGATCACGGGCAGCGTCGTGGCAAGCGACCGGACCTACGTATCCATCCCGGTGGACTTCATGCCTCTATCGTTCAGCTTCGAGTTGGACGAGATTGCCGGTCGGGTCATCGCCGCGAACTCTCAAGACTTCTTCTTCGGGATGTACTCGGACCCTGACCCGAATATCGCCGTAGCTTCGGGAGAGTTCGTCGAAGAACTGTGGCTGGGTAGCGGCTCGAATACGAGCGGAACGTTTCGGTCAGGTGCTGGTGGAAACCTGCAAACCACAACCCATACCATCACCGGGAGAACGACTGTCGGGTTCAGGACGATCAACATCGACGGAGAATCCTGCTTTCTAAGGGATAACTCCGTGAATCTACCTACCACGACGACCAGGGCAACTCACTCCGTCAAGATGCCAGGCACGACGACGGAGCTTTTTCTCTGCATCGGATTCAGGAACAGAGCCGCTGTGGCAACCCCAGCCTGGTCCGTTGCGATCCGCACCATCTTCGTGAAAAACACCAACCGTCTCGTCGTCAACACGGGGTTCTTATGAGCAAGAAGTACACGAGTGACGGGCGCATGATCGTGGCGCCAACGCAGGCCCCTGACGGGTGGAGAACGTTCATCACGAGCGCGTCCGACAACCCTTCCAGCCCTACCAGCAAGAACGGCACCGGACCTCTCATCCTCCTGGACTTCTCGGGTCCTGAGAACAAGTCCATGGACATCGTCCTTGCCAACCCGGTGTTTCTTCACAACGGGAAGTTGTATCGGGAGGGATCCTGGATCGAGTCTGATACCTTCTCGCTCTCCGCTGTCATGCCGCCCACCTCATTTCAGCAGGAAGGAAACAAGGATGTTACCTTCGTGGACATCGGAGGTGGCGCTGGGTACTGGGTTCCCTCGGATCCTGGACAGGGCACGCACAGTTTCGACCAATCGCTCGCCATACCGGTCCCTTCGGACGCTTCTCTTCCGCAAGCTGCCACATGGAATGTGGATGAGACGACGAGCGATCTTCTTCCCGTGTTCGGCTCGTCCGGATCGGCGATGCTCGTGAACTTCCCGTTGCAGAGCTACTTCGCCAGGAACGTGTCACTCGGAGACAACTTCTACTCCGACGCTGACCAGAGCGAGTGGATCTCCCAGAAATGGACATTCCGATTTGAGGTGTCCAAGGCGAGCCCTGGAGCAGGCTCTGTCGTAGGGGTCATCTTCACCTACAGGAGGAGCACCTCTTGAGAATCTCCGTGGTGTTCACGTCCAGCGACACCCTGATATCCTGGATCATCAGGAAGGTCACGATGTCCAGGGTAAGCCACTGCGCCGTCGTCCTTGAAGTGCTCGGTCAACCCTGCGCCATGGAGTCCGTCTGGTCGGGGTTCAGGTGCGTTCCCATGTCGACCTTGAGGTGTGAAAACAACGTCGAGGCAGAGTTCTTCACGGACATGAACATCGACGTGAAGTCTGCTGACATCGTGTCCATGCTGGGCAGGCCCTACGACTACATCGGCGTATTCGGATTTGTTCTGGCGATGATCGGGAAGAAGATCCACGGGAAGTGGAATAACCCGTTCTCGGGCCCTGGTAGACTGTTCTGCTCGGAGGCTGTAGCCAGGATCCTGAAGTCTTCAGGGGTGCGTGGATCTTCGAGCCTGGAGCCGGACATGATGTCTCCCCAAGACCTTCTGGAGTTTTGCCAAGAGACCATGGGGTTATGTCCTACCGAACAAAACCAGGATACACCGCCGATACGCAGGCGAACATCACGGCCCAGGTCCCCGACGTGGAGGATGGGGCGATCTGCTTTGCCATCGCGGAGCAGACGGCCTGGCAACTGAGCCTCACCAGCGTCGCCACGGTGGGGGCCGACGTGCTGGCCACCAAGAGCGGCACGGGGAGGTGGCTGCGGGTGTCCCTCGCGTCTTCTGCCGCGAGTTCTGCGGACTGGTTCTACGGCCTCGGCTTGACCGGGGTGCTGTCCGTGGGAGCCGGCGTCACGGCAGCCGCCCTGACTGCCGCCACGGAGTCCACGACGCTGACTATCGGAGCCGCTGGCGTGCAGCCGCTGGGCGGGATGCCCATCTGCTCCTCTGGACTCGCCTCGCTCGCGGCGGGGGCCATCCTGAGCAACGACGGAGGAAACGGAGCGGACAACGCCGTGACGGCAGGCGTCACAGGCGTCCTCGGTCAACTCGGTGGGGCTCAGCCCGGCACCGGAGGCCAGGGGGGTGGCAGCGGCGGAGGTTTCGCTGGGGTGGGCCTCTCTGTGGCCATATCCCTCGGCGGAAACGGAGGGGCAGGAGGCGCCAACGGGTCGGCTGATGCAGGGTCTGCCGGTGGCGTGGTGACAAGGCCATCCGGGTCGACGAATGGATTTTCATTCGTTCAGGATCTCCTGTTCATCACGAGAACCGTCGGAGGAACCCAGGCGATAATCGTTCGTCCCAACGGAGGAGCCGGAGGTGGAGGTGGCCGTGGGTCTGGGCTATCCGTCACGGTGGGCGCAGGCGGCGGCGGCGGCGGCGGCTTGGTCCTGGGCAGGTTCGCGTCCCTGTCCATGGCGACCGGCTCAAAGATCCGAGCGAACGGCGGCCGAGGTGGGAACAACGCCAACCTCAATGCCGGAGCAGGCGGCGGAGGAGGCGGTGGGTGCGTCATCGTCGTGACGAACTCCCTGTCCGTGGCAGATGCGATGTCGTCTCACTTCGAGGCCCTTGGCGGGGCAGCGGGCATCGCCAGCAACGGAGGCGCCAGCGGCGTTGCTGGGTCCAGCGGCATCGTCCGGGTGTACGTGGGCGGCGTGTTGGTGTACTCTATCGGCTGACATGTTAGGATCCTCCCATGCGCCCCCCAACGACCGCCACCGCTGCATCCTGCGTCCTCCTGTCCCTGGGCTTCATCTGCGGCACCGCCCTCGCCTCCTGCACCAAGGAGCAGCAGAACGCGGTCAAGACCGTCATCCAGGTCGTCGACAAGGTCTGCGACGTGGTCCCCGTGGTCGCACCCGACGCCAAGGAGGTCTGCGTGACGGAGGAGGAGTTCCGCCGGGCCATCAAGGACATCGTGTCCGCTCGCGGGGCGCCCGGGGCCTCGTCGGCGGCGGGGCCGACGCTGGTGGTGAGGCTCCCCTGATGCAACCCGCGTGGCGCGTCCTCTCCGGCACGATGAACACCGCTCGCGGTCCGGTGCAGTTCCACTACCCCAACGTCGTGTTCTACATCGAGGCGAACGCGGACGGCGAGGGGATGCTGCACGTCCTCAACCGCAGGACGGGCGCCCGGATGGACCGCCCGTGCAGCCACGTCAACACCATGGGCATCGCGCGGATCCTCGACTGGGCGCGGCACTACGGGGCGTTACCTGCCGATCCGCTCCCACTCGGTGGTCTTCTCGTGGAGGTCCTCCATTTCGCCGAGGATCTTCTCCAGGTCCTCGCGCTCCTTCGAGCCCTTCTTGCTCTTGTCCAGGTAGTCGTGCAGGTCGGAGAGGCGCTTCTTCCGCTCGGCGTGCGTCATGTGGCAGAAGGCGTGGTGCTGCGGAGGGGCGTAGTAGGCCACTTCAGCCTCCGTGGTGCTTCCCCTCGGCGTGGCCGAGGTCGGCGAGGGTCTTCTCCAGGCGCTTCTGGGCCTTCTCCCGGTCCTCCTTGGAGCCGTTGTTGGCGATGATCTCGTCCAGCCGGCGCTGGGCAGCGCGGCGGTCTTCGTGGAGTTCGCTGAGGTACTTCTTGGACATGAGCCGAGCCTGCCTCGGGGCGTGGCGGTGGTCCAACGAAAAGAGCCCCCTGGATTACACTTCCAGAGGGCTCTGCCCATCGCCGCTTGATCTGTGTCAAAAAAGAAACGTGGACTGGTCTGTTATATCAAGACTTGGACATCATGTCCAAATAAAAAGCCCCCGGTCTTGCGACCGAGGGCCCCAACCAACACAGCACCCTCACGGGAAGAACTAAGTGTACCGCAAGGGCGTGGGGACGCAAAAGAAATCTCGCTGGGGGCGGAGGAGTGTCATGAACGTGTCGTGGTCCATGATGACGAAGGAGTCATCGGTCAACTCGGTGCTGATGATCCTGTACTCGATGTCAGACCAGGGCACCTGCGGCAAGATCGACTCGGGGTGGTCTGGGTTGTGTGCGAGGGACTTCAGGCCAGAGGAAACGAACTCGTCTCGGGTCATGCGTTCCTCAGTGCCATGGCGATGTTGGAGGCAAGGCCGGGCCGGCCAAACTTTGGGTCGTAGAACATCACTGTCTGGCAGTTGCGCCGGAGATCGTCCAGGAGCCTGTTGCTCAGGACCCCCTGCCTTGCCAGCTCGTCGACCATCTGTTTGATGGTCTGCGTTCGGCCCCTGGTCACAGGCTCTCCGTTCTGCTCGGTCAGGGTGGGCGGGTCCTTGACGTTACCGCCCTCGGTGAAGCGGAAGTCGACGTGGTCCATGGCCTTGAGCAGAGCGTCGATTCTCCCGTCGTCTCGAAGCATCATCCCGATGATGTAGGCGCGCTGCTTGATGACGTACTTCTTGCCTGTGGCCTTCGAGATGCCCCTGGTCACCTCGCCGGCCTGTGAGTCGATGGTGAGGATGCCGCCGTGGTTGATCTGGGCCAGGAACCCGGCCTCCCTCCGGGAGTCCTCGTTTAGGAATCCATCGTCAAACTCCGCAAGCTCCTCGTCGGTCTCTGGGATGAACGTGGAAGGCGTCCAAACGTACTTCCCGTCGATGCAACGGGCCATTAGGTCGCAGGCGTCCTCAAACGTCTCGACCTTTCCCCACGCCTTCAGCGCCGCTTCGACTTGCCTCCGCGTGGCCATCACCCGGGCTCCTTCTTCGCGTCGAACATCTCCAGCATCTTGAGCACGACGCCTCGGCTCATGAAGAAACGTTCGGCCGTGCCCTTGACCCTGACGACGATGTAACGGTCCTCGACCCTGGCTTCAAAGTCGCCGCCGATGCTCTCGTACTCGTGGGTGTGTTGCATAACTTCTTGAAGTACACCCAAGCAGCGAACAGCGCAACGCCACCGAGCGCCCAGAGGTGCCCCTTGTCCTCCCCCTCGTTCCGGCGGTAGCCCTTGCGCTTGGGGTTGTAGGCCCAGGCGATCAGGGCCAAGCCACGCTTGCTGTACTGCTTCTTCTTGGGATCCCAGAGCTTCTCGCGGTTGATGCGGGCCTGGGCCATGTGCCGCTTGACAAAGTTGTTGCGGCGGCGGCGCCAGGTCGGCGATAGCTTGCTCGGGTTTCCCCCGGCCTTTCGGTACTGCCGCAGGAACCCCCGGGGGCTCCGGGCCACCTCGCTGACGCCCTTGCGGACCATCTCGGGGCGGTACTTGTCGATGGCGGACAGGGACATCCAGGATGGCTCGGCCATGCCCGGATCGTACCACGGGACATCATGTCCTCACGGGATGAGGCCGACCGCCTGACGGGCAGCTCGCGCCCTCCCGTTGGTCAGGCCCTCGGAGCCACGGTGGGGTTGGCCACAGCGAGGGCAGTGCCACAGCAGTTCGCCATCGGTCGCCGGTCCCTGGAGGTCGGCGTCGTTCTCCGCCGTGGAGAAGGGGTGGCCGCAGTACACGCAGAGGCGGTCCTCGGGGCCGCTCATGGTGACGAGGCGTTCGAGGCCGGAGACCTGGGCGATCATGTCTTAGGTTCCCACTTCCGGAGCCAATGGCTGTGCAGGCATCGCCCGTGATAGCCGTGCTTCTTCGTCACCGGGTTGCCGCACGGGTCGAGGTGTGGCTTCAGCACGGCCGACATGCCGTCCAGCCCCGTGACCTCGGTGACCACGTAAACTATACCCGTGCAGTTGCGGTAATGCGTGGTAACGAGGTGGCCGACCCGGGGGAAGTAGAGCTTCAAGGCATGGTCTCCTTGGCGATCTGGGCGATGCGGCGCAGGTCATCTGCGTGGGGCAGGTCCATGTTTCCCTTGATGGATGCACGCTCGATGCAGGCGTCGCAGATTTTCGTGTCAGAAATGTGGCTCGTGGCGTACCCGACGCAACAGAGGAAGCATCCGTGCATCTTTCGCACGATTAGCAGGACCTCCTTCAGATCCTCGGTGACCGAGTCCCGCTGCCGCTCGGCCTTGGCCAACTCCGCCCAGAGTTCGTTGTTGGTGGGCTCGTCGTCAGAGGTGTAGGTGTGCTTCAAGAAGGTGATGTTGCCGCACTCGCACGTCATCTGGCTGGAAGTCAGATATACGACACGGCCACACTCGGGGCATGACCTCGTCTGCATAAGCCGAGCCTCTCCCGGTCAAGTTCGTCGCTCTCGTTGCAGATCACGTCTATCGCTTCGGACAGGCCGTCGCACTCGGCCTCGCGCTCCAGCACCTCCGTCTCCGCCATGGCGAGTTTGGACTTCAGTTCGTCCCTGGTCGACTTGGCGGAGTACAGGCGCTTGCGACGGTTGGCCTCGTACTCCTTCAGCGCAACGGCGGCGCGGAGCATCCCTTCGCGGAACCCGCGGTCGAACTCGTCCTTCATGACATCAGGCCGGACGATGGACTCATCCTCCGGCTCGCTCTCCTTCGGCTTGGACATCAGTTTGGACACCATGTCCAGAGACTCTCCCCAGGACAGGCTCTCGACGCCGAGGACCGCGTTGAGCTGGTCGCGGAGTTCGGATGCCTGCTGGACCATCGCGTCCTTGATGATCGAGCCGAGCCATGTCTTCAGTTTGGCGGAGACTCGATAGGCGGTCCCCGGAGAACATGAGATGGACGCGAGCCCACCGACGGGCCAACCCTCCGCACGCTCGCAGAGGTGGACGGCTTTGCCATCCCCGTCGGCCAAGACGCTGCCGTTGAGCACCATCGAGACGTACTGTTCAACCATGATCGTCCTTCCTTTCCGAGATGTCGCCGTTTTCCGAGATGTCCCATTCCATGGGCTCCACGCCCAGGTGGCGTAGCCGCTCCGCGAGGCGCTCCCCGCGCCAGGACCCGTCCCATCCGTGCAGGATGAGGGCCCGCACGTCCCAGCCGTTCGCCTTCTTGATCGCAGCCTCGTGGGCCAGTTCCGACGAGAGGACCTCGGGGGTGGGGTTGTCCGACCATGCGCCGCAGTCGCGGCGCTTGTAGGGGGACACGGTGTCCTTTTCCATCGAGAAGCCGGCGGAGGCGTAGATCCGGCCGTCTCGGTCGAGGCAGACGTTGATGTGGCTGTACTGCTTGGCGGCCTCCGCCGCCAGCACGTCGGGGGAGCCCTTCTGTGGGCCGTGGATGACGATGCTGCCGGGCGGCAGGAGGTTGGTCTTGCCGGACACCAGCAGCCACGCGGCCTTCCACGCGGTCTCCTTGTCGGAGAGGTGTGGGTCACCGCCGACGACGAAGAAGCATGAGGATATGGGGGTGGGGAGGTTCAAGGTTTCTCCTTCTTGAAAAGATCCTTGAGCATCTTCTCCAGGAACTTCACCTCCCGCTCGGACGCGCTTTGGGTGATGCGGGCCTCGTCGATCTTCTCCTGGAGGTCCTGGACAGCCATGAGCGAACTGGCGCAACCCGACCTGGCCTCCTGGAGCCTCTCCTCGATGATGGCCTCGATGTCGCCGCCCCCGCTCTTGGCTGCCTTCTCCACCTGATCGAGGATGTCGTCCGTGGTCTTACCGAGACGAAAAACCTCTTCGTGGGTCATGATTCTGCACATCTTGCTGACCCTACAAAGCGCCATGTAGGCGCCGACCTTCATGCCGAAGAGGAAGGCCAGGTGCATGTGGTCGAGGACATGTGCGCCCCTCGGCGATGTGTTCATGAGGTTCTTGAGCACGGTATAGGTAGACTCGTGCAAGCGTGTCTTTTCCATAACTTGATCTCCTTCAGCATCTGCTCCAGCACGGCGACTTCCCCGTTGGCCACCTTCTCGCAGATGTCCGCGCGCTTCAGCGCCTCCTTCGCCTCCGCGAGGTGTTCCTCCGCGGCGCACCGACCGACGATGGCCAAGGCCAACCTCTCCTCGACCATGCTCACATGGAGGCTCTTGATCTCGTTGATCCTATGGACGATCCTCGTGAGCAGGTCCCCGATGGAGGCTGACAGGCTATGGACTCCACATTCGTCCAGATTGGTCCAAGAAGAATCCGCCTGCCTCAGAGCTTGGTAGACCCCGTACTTTCTCCCCGCCTCAAAGACCATGTTGGCAAAGTCTTCAATCGGCGCGCTGACCTGGAGGCGACTCTCGTTCGCAAACTTGACCATCAAACCCTTGTCCATCAGCGGCTCCCCTCGCACGCCTTCACGTCCTCGCACGTCAGCGCCACCGCGACGCAGGACGCCTTGGTGAGGCCGGGGCGCAGGCGCTCCGCCTCGTTGCAGCGGCGCGAGCACTCCTCGGTGGTGATGTCGGCGCGGTAGCCGCACTCTTCCTTCAACTCGGTGCGCCGCACGCACGCGGCGGCGCACGCCTGGTCGGGCGGCGGCGGGGTGGGCTTGCTGCGGGGCTGGGGGATGCAGGAGGCGAGCAGCAGCGTGGTAGCGAGCAGGATGTTCTTCATGGTGTTCTCGGCTAGGATGGTGCGATGTTGAAGTTCGTGGTCAGTGTGGTGCGAGAGACGTTTCTGTTCGTTTGTACCTACCCGGACGTGATCGTCAGCGTGGTCATCCTGCTGGCGATCATCACCGGGTTTCGGTAACGGGACGACGCGGACGACCGTGAGGTCCCAGGCCATGTCGACCCACTCGCGGTCGGCCCAGAAGAGGCCACGGTCGCCGAAGGTGGGGCCCCACGAGTTCTGGATGAGGAAGTATTCCTCGCTCCCAATCACGTCATAGCCATTGATGACCATGGCGTGGTTGCCGACGTAGTCCCCGGTGTCCCACTGATGATCGTAGAAGAGGTTGCCAGACATCCTGTAGAAAGAGTTGGAAAACTGCTTCTGGAAGCCCTTGTAGATGCGCCACGCGCCGCCGACCGGGAAGCCCTGGTACAGCGCCGAGCGGATCGCGTTCATGCGGTCGTCACCGGTCTCGTCGAGCGTGTACCAGCCGCCGACGGTGAGCTTCTGCCCCTGGCCGGCGATGACCGCCTCGAAGCCCGGATCCTCGTTGATGCGCGCCGGATCCCAGGGGCAGTCCGCCTCGTGCATGACCCCGAACTTCATCGCCTCGTCGAAGAGGCTGCGGAAGTGGGCGCCCTTGTCCGCGAGGGCCTCGCCAGCGCCGTAGAGGGCGTAGCGGCCCACGGTGTACATGCCCCGGGCGCTGGCGCGGAAGTCCTTGCCGCTGGAGTGGGCGGTGCCGTCGATCATGAGCTTGGCGGCGAAGCCGGTGCAAGCCTGGGTGGAGCCCTGGTCCAGCGCGTCGGGGGTCCACACGCGGCAGCGTTCCGGCAGACTACTGCGGGACGGGATGCCGGTGAGGAACGGGCGCAGGGGTCGGTCGTTGTCGATGACGTAGCCGCAGAGACGTTCGGTCATGAAAATGCTCTTGCCACGTCGGACGACGTGTGACAAGAAGAAAAGCGTGAAAGTTATCCTCGTGACAGGTTCCCGCTCCTTCGAGGGGCATGGTCAGGTCCCCCTCGACACGGCGCTCCGCGACGAAGCCAAGAACTGGCTGCTCACCAAGCTGTTCGAGTTGGCCATCGGCACCGAGCGCGTGCTGATCCTCAGCGGCGAGGCCAAGGGGCCGGACCAGTGGTCGCTGGAGTTCGTGCAACGCCGGGTGGAGGTGGCCAGGATCCTGCGGACCGAGTGCCGGTACGTGCATGAGTGTTACCGCTGCGACGGCATGGCGGTGCAGTTCCCGACGGACAAGGCGTGGCGATGGTCTTCGTGTCACGTCCACCCGAAGGACCGAAACGCCAAGCTCGTGGAGGTGGCCGCCACGATGATGCGCGATGGCGAGGTGACCGTGTTGGGCCTGACCGACCGGAGGAGCCCGACGGCGGGCACGATGGACACGATCAACAAGGCCATGGAAGCGGAGATCACGGGGACGTGGCGGAAGTTCGGCTGAGGGTGGACATCGTGTCCACGGAAGGGTAGGAGAAGTCCATGATCGAGTTTTCACTCAAGAAGAACAGGCGCGAGGTGAAGCATCAGGGCGTCGTCTGGGACAACGGCGGCGTGTCGCTGTCGAACGGTCTCTGGTTCGACTGCTACGAAGACTTGACCGTGGTGTGCGGGGAAGAGCTTTCGTTCTCCATCCCTGGCGAGTACCAGAAGTTCGCGGACGCGGTGGGGCACATCCTGATGCTCTGCTCTGGTCACGAGCGGTACCCGAGGCTGACCATCGAGCGCGAACGGCACGAGTCCTACTACGTGTTCCTGACCGACGAGACCAATGGCATCGCCTTCTCCGGATCCTTGGATGATGCCGATGGTCCGTGGGCTCGTCCGTTTTACGAAGGGGCCTACGAGGACGAAGACCTGCTCGGCAGCGGCCTCACCGTTGACGAGAAGTGCGCCAAGATGGTGGAAGTCTGCAAGACGGCGAAGGCCGGGATGGGGTGATATACTGGACATCATGTCCAAGCGCGCGCTCCTGATCTGGGGAGGACCCGTCTTCGCCGACACCCCCTCGAAGGTCCGGTGGCCCGAGGGGTGGACCGTCGACGTGATCCCGGTCACCGGCAACGGGAGCAGCTACTTCGGGCAGTTGGCCAACTCCTACCGAGGGCCCGACGGACGGATCCTGCGGAACCTCGTCGCCGCCAAGGGCAAGGACCTGGCGAACTACGACAAGGTCATGCTGGCGGGCTTCAGCGCCTTCCACGGCCTCGCCAACGAAGTGCTCAAGGCCGACACGGACCTCGTGGACGCCATGGTGTCCCTGGACTCGTGCTTCAGCGGCATCACGGCCCCGAGGAAGGAGGGCTACGCCCGCTTCGGAGACAAGGCCGCCCGGGGCAGCGCCCTCTTCCTGCTCACCATCGGCCCCGGGGGAGGCGTGGGCTCGGGGGCGACGCTGGGTCCGGGCGGCGTGGACTTCAGCAGCGCCTACGACTGCGTCATGGCGTCGGTGGGTGGCCACTGGCTGCGGGACTTCGACCCGGCCCCGGGGGTGGCGGCGCCGCAGAGCGCCAAGCGGAGCGGGGACCTCGTCGTACTGGACTACCGCGACAAGCGGCACGACCAGCACATCAACGATTTGGGGGTACCCCTGATGCAGGCGTACCTCGTCCCCTGGCTGGCCGGCAGCGACGGACTCAACATGAACGACCTGATGGTGGGCGGGTTCATGCTGGCGTGCGCGGGGGCTATTGCGTGGGCGGCGTGGGGCTAACCCTTCGGCCCGCTCGCTCGCCCACTTGGCGAAGGCCACGTCGATCACGTTGAGCAAAGAGCAGCATCCCACGCCCTTCAGGGCGGGGTCCACCACGATTCGATTTTTCTTGTTTGACAAGGGTGTCTCCTGGTGTAGGTTGGGGTTGCCCCTCGGATAACCAACGAGGTGCAACCCCTTGAAAGATCACACACCCGTCGAACCGGCGGGGAAGCTGCCTGTGGAGGTACCCTGGATGCAGGGCCGATGAAGCAGGAACCGAAACCCGCGAGGGCTCGGACCAAAGCCAAGAAGACCAGGGCCAAAAGCCTCGGCCTTCAGGCCGAGGATGGTTTACATCCTGGAGGTTCAGTTCCCCGCGCCGCTTCGCCCAGGACGCCTTCGCATCCTCCAGCCACTTCGCCATGACCTCATCGGACACCGTGTCCGATGCAGGAGTCAGCGCCGAGTGCGGCACCTCCAGGGCCTCGCCATCCTCCAGCAGGATTCGCACCGTGCGCTCCCGCATGATCCGGTGGTACTCTCGGTTGTCGCCGCTCATCATCCTTGTCGGGATCACGCGCTGCACGAAGACCACGCGGCGGTTGTCGAAGACGTACTGCTCAGCCACGCTTGTACTCCTTGGCGACGTTCTCGATCCGCACGTCCTTCTCCCACTCGTTCAACTCCGGATGCGCGGAGCCGTCGATGCGGATCAGGCAGACGCTCGTGGGGAGCACCTCCTTCACGCGGTAGCGTGCCCCGGCGGCGTCGACGAGCAGGTCTCCTTCGGTGAGGACCATCAGATCACGGTCTCCTTGAGCCCGGCGGCCTTGCGGAGCTTCTTGAAGAACGCCAGCGAGGTGGGCTCGAACTTCTCGATCTCGTTCCCCTTGCCGCTCGGCCGAGAGCGGATCTCGTTCAGAGATCCACCCTCGAAGTGAAGTTGAACCACGCGCAGCACCCGGTAGGAGTTTTCCAGCGCATCGGCCACGGAGGACCGGGACAGGGAGGAGAACTGCCGCTGAAGATGCCAGGGGGCGCTGAACTTGACCAGGCGGTCGTTGTTGACGGCGAGCCGAACGAGGGACTCGACCTTCTCCGGGTCGCAGGGGTAGGCGTAGGACAGCGGCGCCACCGTCCAACTCCGAGCGTCTCGGCGCTTCTCGAAGAGGTCGATGACCTTGCGGACCGTGGCTCCATTGTTCTCGACGACGGCGCCCATGACCGACTCGAAGTCGGGCACCTTGACCACGTCGATGGAGAGAGCGTAGAGCGCGCGGCAACAGGCGGCGAGCACGCGGCCCTCCCCGCGACAGGCCAACCCCGTCATCTCCATGACGTGGCCCTGCGTGCGGCTCTTGCCACGGTCGATCCCGCGGGTGGAGGCCCCGGGTGGCAGCGTGGAGATGGTGAACATCTGCTCGGTGCCGGACTCGACGACCGCGAGCAAGCGGTGTTGGCCATCCACGAGGTGGCCTTCGGCGTCGAACACGAGACCGTGGGGCACGAGGTCCCACGTCCCGGCGCGCATGGACGATGCGTACCTCTTGACGACGGCTTCTGAGACGGACCGCTGGCCGGGGTGGAGCTTGTCCAACATGGCCTTGGCCTCAGCGGGCCCGATGATGTCTTCGGTGACGGCAATCTGCTTTGCGATAGTCATGGTGTTTTTCCTCACTCGACGTGGAAGCCGAGGCCGAACTTGTACCTGCGTTGACGGAAGTAATCCAGGCAGCCCGGCGTGGCGTCCGAAGATTTCCTGGAGTTGACGTAGATCCGCTCGACCTTCTTGCCGTCGAACTCGGCCTGGTAGCACCGAAGCGTCCGGTACGACAGATCCAGGGCCCAGTTGATGGGGCGCTTGACCTCGCGCTCGTAGATCATCCGGTTGAGGTGCCACACGCCCGTGTCGCGCTCCAGGGCATCGTTGTCGAACGCGCGCTTCAGGACCGATAGCGTGCGGTCCTTGTCGAGTGGGTACACGTAGGCGACGGCGGCGATCATGGCAGAGGGTGTCATGTGGCTGAGCCGGTGGTGCTTGAGCACGTCGCAGATGTCATCGCCGACGTTCTCGATCACCTTGTCGACCACGCTCTCGTAGTCCTTCAGGGCCGTGGACGGAACGCCCCGGTCCATGGCCAGCATCGCCCTGGCGATGGAGGAGACCCGATTGCCCATGCCACGGCTCAGGACGCCCTTCATTTCGAGGACGTTGCCGATGGTGCGAGCAGACCCACGGTCGATGGCCTCCACCGGCTCGTCCTCGTCCAGATGGGAGATGACGAACGTGAACGGCTGCCCCGAGAGGCGCACGGCCTCCATGCGGTGCTGACCGTCGACGAGTTTGCCTTCCTTGTTGAGGACGATGCCGTGTGGGCTGGTCTTCCAGTTGCCCGCGAGCATCTGGGCCAGGTAACGCTGGACCACGACCTTGGACATGTTGCGCTGCCGCTCGTGGTTGGAGGCGAGCAGTTCCGCAGCCTTCTCAGGCGTGATGAGAACTTCCTCGAAGTGCATGTCAGCCCTCCTCCCCGGGGATCGGGAGTTGCTTCGCCTCGCCCTTGGCCCGGGGCCCGACGACGCGCTTCAGCCGGCGGACCTTGGCCTTGGTGGAGCACAAGGGGCACTTGTAGCGCAGGTACTCCCCGTTTTCGTCCCTGAGCGGGTAGGAGCTGGTGTCGACCTCCTGAACCATCTGGACGATGGCCCCGGCCCGCCCGTTGGCGGCGCGCTCGGTGCGGTCGGCGAGGAAGCCGCGGAGCGCCATCTGGAAGGCGTCGGAGGCCAGGAAGGCGGCGGCCTCCGCCTCGCTCATCTGGGACTCCTGGGCGATGTGACGGAACTTGTCGTAACCTTGCATCCCACCGTCCTACGACGGCGAAAAGACAAAGTAAAGCAAAAGTAACCAGCCCCCGAAAATAAAGTCGATGGCGGCGTCCGCCTGCTTCGGAAACACATAGGCCATCGCCGCCACGAAGGCCACCGAGGCCCCCACCAGCAGGACCTCGTCGCTCACCCATGGGCCGCCGCCACCGATCCCCATCTGGACGGCGCTGTTGTTCACCTTGACGGCCCGGAGCGCGTAGGCGCTGCCGCGCACCGTGCCCTTGAAGGTGGTACAGTCCTCGACCATCCCCATGCTGTTGGGGAAGTTGGTGCCGTCGAAGGTCCACGCCCCGTCGATGGTGCTCTTGCACCGGGTGGTGGGCGAGCACTTGGGGGAGCCGGCGTTGTGGGACACCGCGATGATGGGCAACTCCCACCCGAAGGTGTCGGCCTGGTGCCGCATGAAGCCAGCGCCGGCCAGGATGTTCATCTCGGGGTCGGCCACGTCGGCGCTGGTGGCCGGGCGGTTGATGCCGACCTTCTTGAGCCCGATGCCGGTCGCCTGGAGCATCATGCCCATCATGCCTCCGGCCCCGGCGGAGTTGACGCCGTGGTTCACCCCGCGGCTCTCGATGATGATGAGGGCCAGGATCCACCGGGCGGGGATGCCGCTGCGCTCCGAGGCGCGCAGGATGAAGTCCTTGTACTTGCTCCAGACCTGCTGGATGACGGCGCCGTCGCCGTGGTAGCCGCCCACGTCGGCGTAGGGCACGCCCATGCCCTCGACCTCGATCTTGCCGTCAGAGAGCGTGCGCCACCGGACGGCGCCGGGGCATTTGGACGTGAACGAGGTGGAGCCGTAGGTGGACATGATGTCCACCATTGTACCTCACCTCGCGGACGTAGTGGGCCTGAACCTTGCTGGCCACTTCGTGCGGAAGTCCCAGTAGCACACGTCCAAGATAGCGTCTCTGAGGTTGGCCTCGCGGAGGTCGGCGCCGCCGAGGTCTGCGTGGTAAAGGTTGGCCTCGCGGAGGTCGACGCCGCGGAGGTTAGCTCCGCGGAGGTTGGCCTCGCGGAGGTTAGCTCCGCGGAGGTTAGCGCCGCTGAGGTCCACGCCAGGCTTTGTAACAACGATGCGCTCGGGTGCCCCGAACCTGCCCTCGATCATCTCCAGCATGACGAGACCTTCCAGGTCCTCGTAGGTCTCTATTCCATGGGGCGTGATCTCGAAGACCTCTGCCCACTTGCCACTGTTCAACGCCAGCGCGTACACCTTGTATTCCCCGATGGGCGTTCCGTTGCGGCGGTACTGGCGGCGTGACATGGCAAAAGTATAACATGTCCCCATGTACACCGTCGCCATCGCCCTGGCCATCGCCGCCGCGGGGCTCCTCTGGTACGACCACACCCACAGGACGCCCAGGTTCGCGCCAGGGGACCGGGTGGCGCTGTTCGGCGACAGCCTGGCCCAGGGGCTGCGGACGCCGCTGAAGAACCTGGCCTCCTCCACGGGGGTGGACATGGTGTCCGACGTGCAGCAGGGCACCCGCCTGGATCAGTGGGTCCAGCGGGGCCCCCAGGTCGCCGCTGGATCGAAGTACGCCCTCATCAGCCTCGGCACCAACGACTCCGCGGCCAACGAGGCTCACAAGGCCCAGATGGAGCGGTGGGCCAAGGACATCAGCGCGTCCTTGCGGGGCCTCGGGGTGACGCCCATCTGGATCCTGCCCCCGCCGATGCGGTTCGGGACGGGCCGGGCGGTGGAGGCC
>Ga0172364_10000361_pt1 | contig 31790 bp, 24 predicted proteins | sample LakKivSesite10cm_FD_114545 | JGI IMG/M metagenome (GOLD analysis project Ga0172364, IMG submission 114545) | Sediment microbial communities from Lake Kivu, Rwanda - Sediment site 10cm | ecosystem: Environmental > Aquatic > Freshwater > Lake > Sediment | place: Rwanda: Western Province, Lake...
CAAGAATCTGTCAGCCGTTTAAGTTTTCCTGTATTCTGGGCAACTGTTTTAGGTTTTCGTAAAACAGAAAAAACAGAACAATTATTTGCATGTATGAAGATGATACAGAAAAATTATAATCATTATGCAAATTTGTATAACTTTAGTCCTGATGTATACCGTAACGATTTTGCATTAACTATTGCTCACAGATTAGTTAACGGACATTATTTTGATCAAACTAACATATTACCTTGGAATCTTATGCATATTTGGTTAAAGACTAATTTATTTGTAGAAAAGAAAACAAAATTTAATACCAAATATACTGTAATATACGACCATAATAAGAATGGTAAAGTAAAAAAAGAATATACAACGATACAAGATATGGACTTCCATGTGATTAACAAAGATGTATTTTTGGAGTTAATGTAATGGATAGGGGATTTGTAGTCGTAGCCAACAACACTAAAGATGTTGATTATGTTTTTATAGCAGAAGCATTAGCAAAATCTGTTAAAAATATAATGCCAGACGCTAACATCACACTCATTACTGATGATGTTGACAATAGCAAGTACTTTGATAAAGTCGTAGCATTGCCTTACGGTGACTTAGATAAGCAAGGAGACTGGCGATTAATCAACGACTGGCAAGTATATGAAGCAAGTCCCTATGAATATACGATTAAGTTAGAGGCAGATTTATTCATACCTGAATCTATAGAATACTGGTGGGAAACATTACAAAATCGTGATGTAGTTGTTTCTACAAAAATTAGAAATTACAAGCAGGAAATAAGTCGCAATAGGTACTATAGAAGGTTTATTGATACAAATAATTTACCTGATGTTTACAATGCAATTACTTATTTTAAAAAATCTGAGTTGGCAGAAACATTTTATCTTATCGTAAAGGATGTTTTTTTAAACTGGGAAAAATACAGGTCAGAATTAAAGTGCCCTATCAGTGAAAAGGTTAGTACAGATTGGGCCTATGCTATCGCTTGTTTGATATTAAAGGAGGAACAAACTACACTAAAAACCTTTAATGGAATGAGCATGGTACATATGAAACAACAGATAAATGATTTAGTAACAGAGGATTGGACCGATACTCTAGTGTATGAAATTAGTAATAAAAAATTACGTGTAAATACAATACCGCAAATGTATCCTTTTCATTATCATGTTAAGAAATTTGCTAAGTTTATCCACGAAAAACTATGAATGATAAAGAATATGTTAAAATTGGTCCTAACGGCGACCTTATTATAAATTTTGTGTACGAGCCGCCACCTCCACCTGAATTTAGATTGTACTACGACAACAACGGTAATGTGTTATTTTATACGGGTGACAAACCTGAAGGTAAGTACATTGTAATAGATAATCAAACATTTGCTGAGGCGCGCCCGGATATTAAGGTTATAAATGGAGTAATCATACATAATAGTAACATTACTCAAATTTATAAACTTAAACCAACCACAGAAGGAACACTTACTTACATTGATGATGTAAGTTTAATTTTAGAGGATAATGATGTTGAAGGCACTTATTGGCAGTATGATGTAAAAGAACTAATTAGGGAATAATATGAGCGATATAATTGATGTTGTAGATTTAGATTGCATTTACTTAAGTTATGACGAGCCGCAAAAGGAAGAATTCTGGCTTAAGATAAAGAATATGGTCCCTTATGCTAAACGTGTTGACGGTGTAAAGGGCAGCGATGCCGCACATAAAGCAGCAGCAGAGGTTAGCGATAGTGACCGTTTTATTTTGATTGACGGCGATAACATGCCTAATGAAGATTTCTTTAATTTACAGTTAGATTTTACTAATAAAGACCCTCGCTTTCACAAAGCACAATTTCGTTGGAAAGCAATTAACAATATAAATGGACTGCGTTACGGTAATGGTGGCATGAGCAGTTGGACAAAAGAATATGCACTTAACATGAAAACACATGAGACTAGTAAGGGTGACAATGCTACGCAAGTTGACTTTTGTTTGGATAGTGCAGATAATTTATATTGGGCTATGCACGACTGCTACTCAACGACATATCCTAATTATACTCCTTTCCAAGCATGGCGTGCTGGATTTCGTGAAGGTGTCAAGATGATTCTTGATCGCGGCGCACTACCAACAGTAGACACATTTCGTGAGAGGGTTGCTAACAGAAATTTAAATAATCTTACAATATGGCAAAATATAGGCACTGATGTTGAGAACGGCATTTGGGCAATTGCTGGTGCAAGATTAGGAACATACAAAGCATTATTAACTGATTGGGATCATAAAAATGTAATGTGGTTTGATAACTACCCTGAAATGTGGGAAGAATATTGTGACTTAGACCCAGTAGAATTAGCAGATAAAATAGGAGAGATTCTTAAAACAAAATTGGGTTTACCTATCTGTACCTACGCACCAGAACAGAGTAAACTATTCAAACGACACTATAATGCTGACAAGTATAACCTTGGACCATTAGTTACTGAAATGGAAGTAATACGTAAAATAGAAGGCTGGTAATGAGTTACGAAATACAAAGAATTAAAGACATTAAAATAAAGGTTGAAAATGAAGTAGGCCCTACTTTTTGTCTTGCTAAATGGCATCACGTAACGATGTATCTACAAAGCGGAGAGACACATAGTTGTTATCATCCACGCCCACATAAAATCCCATTAGAAGAATTAGTTGATAATCCATCTGCACTACACAATACTAAAGAGAAGAAGCAAGAACGTAAATTGATGCTGGAAGGCGGAAAGCCAGAAGGTTGTGTATATTGTTGGAACATTGAGGGCATGGGTCCTGATTATATTAGTGATAGACATCAACGCAATGCTAGTATTTTTACTGAAGAAAGATATAATCAAACAGCATTCGGTCCTTGGGATCAAAATATCAATCCAGAATATCTTGAGATCAATTTCGGTAACGAATGCAATTTTAAATGCGGTTACTGCCACCCCAAGTATTCAACACGATTCTATCAAGAAATCAAAGAGCATGGTCCAGTCACTAATGTAAAGAATCACCGCTGTGATATTGACTGGATGAAATTGTATCAGCGTGAAGAAGAAAATCCATATGTTGATGCGTTCTGGAAATGGTGGCCTGAACTACGCAAAACATTAAACATCATGCGTATAACCGGCGGCGAGCCTACAATGCATAGAAGCACATACATGGTTCTTGATGAGATTGACAAAGATCCTATGCCATGGCTTGAACTGAACATTAATAGCAATCTTGGAACTAAGACAGCACTTGTTGAAAAAATGTCAAAGAGCGTTCGTAAATTAGTAGATGAAGGTAAGATACGTACATTTAAATTATTTTCAAGTATTGATACTTGGGGTCCTAGAGCAGAATATAATCGCACCGGCTTAGATATTGAGTTGTGGGAAAAGAATTTACACACATACTTAACGCTAACTAATAGTCCCGTAACATTCATGGTTACATTTAATTTGTTTAGTGTTACATCTTTTAAACTATTACTTGAAAAATTATTAGAATGGCGCAGCATGTATGACTGGTATGATGATCCAGTAAATCCACAACATCGTATTAGATTTGATACGCCATATTTAAGAGAACCATTGCAGTATGATATGAACTTATTGCCCAAGGGGGAGTTTATGCCCTACATGCATGATGCACTAGAGTTAATGAAAGCAAATGTTGATGATACTTCTGGTAAAAAGTTTAGTTCTATTGAATATGAACGCTTTAAAAGAGTTGTAGATTATATGGCTGAAACAAACTACGAAGAAGAAAAACTAATTGAGGGACGTAGGGACTTTTATAATTGGTTCAATGAATTAGATGAAAGACGAGACAACAATATGCTAGATGTATTCCCAGAACTATTAAATTTCTACAGATTGTGTCAAGAAACAAATAGAACCAATCCACTTTGATGGAAGTCAACAAAGAAAATTTACTTTATAAAAGTAAAACATTTTGTATGTTGCCATGGGTGCACCTGCACACAACCCCAGAAGGAATCGCTGCCCCCTGCTGTATAGCAAAATCAGCAAATAATTATACGCCTGATCTATCACCTATAGGTAATAGCCGTCAAAATAGATTGATGGAACTTGTTAATAGTCCAGAGATGCGTAAAATACGTATGGACATGCTGCAAGGTATAAAGTCAGATCATTGTACTAAGTGCTATATGCATGAAGATCAAGGTATTGATAGTGCTAGACAATTCGCCAATAGAGAATATAGCGATTATTTTGATAGGGCTTTCGCATACACAGATTTAGTCACTGGTCATTTAGATAAATTTGAAATGGTTTACTTTGACATACGCTTTAGTAATATCTGTAATTTTAAGTGCAGAACTTGCGGAGCAGGATGTAGCAGTCAATGGGAACAAGAAGATTTAGCCAATAACGTTTCCTATGCAAAATCAATTCCTAAAAACGATAATAAACAATTTTTACAAGATGTAGTTGATCAAATTGACTATATGAAAACTGCATACTTTGCAGGCGGTGAACCATTAATTACGGAAGAGCATTATATCATACTTGAAGAAATGATCAGGCGAGGCAAAACCGACATCGTATTAAGATATAATACTAATTTAAGCAATCTTAAATTTAAAAATAAAGATATTTTCGGTTTATGGAAACATTTTAAAAACTCAATTACAATCAATGCTAGTATAGACCATTATGGTAAAAAAGCAGAGTACATAAGGCATGGTACAGACTGGGGTGTAGTAGAAACTAATTTTATGAATGCAAGAAGTAAACCATACATTAGTTTACAGATAAACACAGTTATAAGTGCATTTAATTATTTGTCAATAGTGGACTTTTATAATTATTTGACTAAAAATGGTATGTTTACCCCAAATGATAAAACTTTTACTGCTTATTCTATGATGACGCCCGAATACTTAAGTGCGCATATTTTGCCCAAATCTTACAAAGTAACAGGTAAAATTAATATGGAAAAATTAGTTCGTATTTTAAAGTTCCATAATATTAAAGATTTTAATATAAAGCATATAGCAGAAAGTGTTCCCTGGGTAGAAAGCCTTAATAGCTGGCACAAACAGTCTGACAAGTTTAAAAGTGAAATTGAAAGATTAGATAAAATACGTGGAGAAAATTTTGCCAGTGTATTTCCGGAACTTGCAGATTTGCTTGATACACCAGCAAGTGTAGATGACACAGAATGAACAATTTAAATAAAGATTATCTACTAAAAGAAAGTAAAACATTTTGTATGTTTCCTTGGGTGCATTTATATACTAGCCCTAGAGGTAAAGTATATCCTTGCTGCACCACAGATACATCTACTACATTAGGTGACACACATAATCAGAGTCTTGAGCAAATATGGAATAGCGACCATATGAAGCAAATAAGGTTAGATATGTTAAACGATAAGCCTGTAAATTTGTGCAGACTATGCTACAAAATGGAAGAATCTACTGCACATACGTGGAGAAGATTTAGCAATGAAAAGTTTGAAAAATACTTTGACGAAACAGTTCCGCAAACACAAGATGATGGAACTTTAGAAAACTTCAAATTAAGGTTCATTGATGTACGATTTAGTAACATATGTAACTTTGCTTGTAGAACATGCGGCGGCGATTGTAGTTCAATGTGGGCTGCTGAAAATAAGCAAAGAGGCCTAAGCAATTACATAGTTCTACATGCTGACGATCATAAGGGTAATTTGTTACAAGAGGTATTGTCGCAAGTTCCAAATGCTGATATGATCTATTTTGCAGGTGGTGAACCACTAATTACGGAAGAACATTATACAATACTTGAAGCCCTATTAAAACAAAACTTAACTCATATTAAATTAAGATACAATACAAATACAAGTACAATCAAATTTAAAAGTTTTGATTTATTAGACTTATGGAGCCGGTTTGATCAAATTGAGATTCAAGCAAGCATAGATCATTATGGTGAAAGGGCTGAATTCATACGTCATGGAACAGATTGGGCGGATGTAGAAAATAATTTAATATTATTTAGGCAACAACCTAATATTACTGTGGGTATATCTACAGTATTAAGTGTTTTCAACTACCATACAATTACAGACTTTTATCGTTATATGCTAGAAAAAAACCTGTTAGGTTATGGAGACAAGAATTTATATTTGACACTCACGAACGATCCTAAACATTTTTGTAGCAAAAACTTGCCCGGTTATATCAAGCATAGCGGCACAGACAATATAGAACGGTTCATTGATAAACTAGACTATATACAACTCAAAGACTTTTTAATTGAGGCTCAAGAATTTACTAATAACGAAGATTATTGGCCAATTTATAAAGATAAACTTAAGATAGATATCTACAAGATAGATAAAATAAGAAATCAAGATTTTGAAAAAACGTTCCCCGAAATTGCAAGTTTATTGGACGCATAAGAGCATATTAAATGGATAAAGAATTTTTATTAAAAGAAAGCAAAGTATTTTGTATGTTTCCTTGGTTACATTTAAACGTAACCCCTAAAGGAGATATCTATCCATGTTGTAGCAATGACTACAAGTATCCTTTCGCTAATACCAAAGACAGTACATTAAAAGAAGCATTCAATAACGACAAAATGAAGCAATTGCGTTTGGATATGCTAAACGAACGTAAGAATTCTATTTGTAATTTTTGTTATAAGCATGAAGAAGCCGGCCCCTATAGTTTTAGAAACTACAGCAAAGACCAATTTGCTAAACATTTTGACGATATTGTACCAACTACACAAGAAGATGGTACAGTGCCAGATTTCAAAATGCGTTACTTTGATATACGATTCAGCAATATTTGCAACTTTAAATGTCGTACATGCGGCGCTGAATTTAGTAGCCAATGGGCAGCAGAGATGCGTGAGAACTTCCAGCCTGACCATCCTATTATTATACATGCTGACGATCATAAGGGTAAGTTATTAGAAGAAGTATTAACACATGTTGAGCATATTGATTTGGCATACTTTGCAGGCGGTGAACCACTAATTACAGATGAACATTATGTGATGTTGGAAGAAATGATACGTATGAAACGTACAGACATTACACTTAGGTATAATACCAATGCAAGCAACATTAAGTATAAAAAGCATGACATATTAGATTTATGGAAGCATTTTAAGAAAGTAGAACTCAGTTGTAGTATTGATCACTATGGTGAACGTGCTGAATGGCTACGTAAGGGAACAGACTGGGGCAAAGTAGAAAGCAATCTATTAACATTTCGTGAACTAGATTATGTAAGTTTTCAAATTAATACAGTATTCTCACTTTTCAATTACCCTACATTAAGCGAATTTTACATGTATCTAAAGAGTAAAAATCTCATAAGACAACATGATTGGTGGCACAGTCTTTATCTAGCAGTACATCCTATACATTATTGCGCTAAAAGTTTACCAAAAATTCTAAAAGCAGAAGCAACTGAAAAAGCCAAAGTCTTTGTAGAAAACATTAAGGATGAAATCCCATTAATGGCAAACTTAGTCAACGATGCTATCAATTTTGCTGAGGAAAGTCATACTTGGCCAGAAGCAAAGCAGATGTTCATGCAACACACTACATCAATTGATAAAATACGTGATGAAAGTTTCTGGAAAACTTTCCCTGAATTAAATAGAATGAAGGATCTGCTGGAGTAATCATACATGGATAAAGAAACTGTCCAAAATCTTGTTAAAGACGGAAAATATTTTTGCGTTTTGCCCTGGATTCATTTCCATGCATGGCCCGACAAGCGCATTTTACCATGCTGTGTTGCTGACAGCAACATGCCTGTAAGTGAAATTAAAGAAGATCAAAGCGTGCTAGATATGGTAAACAGCTCTGATTTTAAAAAGATCAGATTAGCCATGTTAAATGATGAACCAGTAGAAGCATGTAAGCGTTGCAACGACATTGAACAATTGGGTACATGGACGATGCGTCAAAGTCATAACACACGCCGCGGACCCGATCTAGTAGATTATATCGTAGAATCTACTAACAAAGATGGTAGTCTAAAAGATTTTCAAATGAAATACATGGATATACGTTTTAGTAATCTATGTAACATGAAGTGTCGTAGTTGCGGTCCTGGCTGTTCAAGTCAGTGGGCGCAAGAATATGTTGAAGAACATGGTATGGAGAAATACGAACACTTTTGGAATGCTAAAAAGATTGTTGTGAACAACAATGAAGATCAAAGGTTTATGACCAAGTTGAAGTTGCACTTGAAGGACGTAGAAGAAGTGTACTTTGCGGGCGGTGAGATCATCATTACTCCAGAACATTACGAATGTTTGGATTATTGGATTGAAAACGGATTAAACGAAAAAGTTGAACTAACTTATACAACTAACTTCTCATCATTAAAATATAAAAAGAACGTAGATTTAATTGAATACTGGAAGAAGTTCCCTAAACTTAAGATATGGGCAAGTTTAGATGCGCATGGTGAACAAGCAGAACTAATACGTAAGGGAACAGATTGGGAACGTATCGTTGCCAATATTAAGACTGTCAAAGAACAGGTACCACACGCCGAGTTTCAAATCACTCCAACGATTAGTATTTGGAACGTATTTACATTCCCTACTTTTTTTGACTATATGATTGAACAAGGGTTCATTGATACTAAATCTGCCCCTCGTTTTAATATGTTAACATACCCCTGGTATGCTAATATCATGATACTACCGGGGTTCGTCAAACGTAGACTCGCAGAACTATATCGTCACTATCAAAACAAGTATGCTGACAATGTTCACATACATAATGGATTCAAAATGATCGTATACAATTTGATGCAGGGTGAAGAGAACAAAGGTGGCATTCGTGAATTTATTGAAGCCAATGACAAGGTTGATTTAGTTAGAGGTGAAAGTCTTGTTAAGATAGTTCCAGAACTACAAGAGGTTTATGAGTGGGCCAAAGAAAATTAATTGCTATAGAAGCCCCTCAACCCTACTTGAGTATAACTTGGCAAGTTAACAACTATTGTAATTACCAGTGTAGTTATTGTAATCCGGGTAACTGGGGCGGCAGTGACAAGAATGAAGGTAATACTGACAAGTATATTAAAAATCTTGAAACAATAGTCAACAAATATAAAAAAGCAGGCTATAAGAACTTTAAGTTTTTCTTTAGTGGAGGTGAACCTACTGCCTGGAAAAATTTTATACCCATTTGTGAGTGGATTTATAATGAGCTGCCTCGCGCAACATTGGCAGTAAACACTAATCTATCACGACCGTTAGCATGGTGGGAAAAACACTATTACTTGTTTGATGATATCGTCGCTAGTTTCCATATTGAATTTGCTAATAAAAAGCGATATGAAGAAAATAACATATTTTTATGTGATAAGGTAAATTATCTTAGCACTAAGATGTTACTACATGATGAAAGATTTTGGGAAGTTGTTGAGTTTGGCAATTATCTCAAAACTGTGATGCCCAATTACTTTATTGAATGGACTCCATTGTTTGATGAAATGACTTCTAATACAGGTCCTTGGCATTATAGTGACCCTGCTAAAGTTGAATTCATCAAAAACAATATTACAGAAATACAACAGAAAAAAAGAAAACCTACAAAGCGCACGACTATGACTGTAAGTTATAGCAAATACGATGATACTACTACAGAAGTCTGTAATAGTAATGAAGTTATTGTTGCAGGAAACAACTTTTTTATAGGCTGGGAATGCAATGTAGGTGATTGTATATTCATAAATCCAGTAGGTGAAATGAGTTTAGCAAGTTGCGGTCAGGGAGGATTCGTAGGACATATACTTGAAGATATCGCTAGAGTAGGTCCTAGAGTTATCACCTGCGCTAAAGAACATTGCCATTGCGGTACAGATATTATAATTCCTAAATACTTACCTCAATAAATAATCTGATGTCATCAGAGATGTTTAAAGTTGTATATTCATGGTTGGGTCCTAAAGGACCGATATGGAATACAGAGGTCCCTAATTTATATTCACTAGTAAATGAAGCGGAAAAGGTTAAGCCAGAGACTTTTTTCTATTGGAGCGATCTATTATGGCAAAATGTTTTCAAAAATAAAAAAGAACAATGGTATTTATGGCCTAACAGCGAAATTACTAACGAGGACATATTTGTCTTTCCTTACTCTCTGCACTGGAGAATTCCAGTGGAGAGATTTTTTATGGCAGGATCAGGAATAGTTGAGTTCAGTCAGATGTCAGGACACATCTTAGAACATGTAAGAAACGGTAAAGGTTTTATTATAATTGAACTAGCGGTTGAAGCCTATATTGATGATAGAATTTTAACAAACATGCATCATTATTTTAATGGGTCGCTGCATTTACCATTAAATAAAATCATATATCTCACTGGCTGCATGAATGCCAAACAAATTTATGATGACTGGTGCAAATATAAAAATATCCCAGATGATCCTCGACAAAGAATGCATGTAATAACTTGGCCTAGTAGTCAAGGTATATTCAGCAGACAATATACTCAGAAACTTGTTACTGAGCCATTTTACGATGAAAATTATTACCCTGAAAAGTTATTTTTAAGTTTTAATAGAAGATTTAGAGAACACAGATTAAATTTATCCATAGCATTCAATAAACATAATTTATTAGAAAGGTCTTATTGGGCCCTTGGAAAAGTTGATCCAGAAAGTCCTAGACCCTTTTTAGAAAATGTTAACATAGGCGGTTATACTGAATTAGAATTAACCGATCAAGATGTTATGAATTTAAACAATAAACTTCCTTTGGTTATTGACGGAGAAACAAACACCCAAAAAATGTGTGTAGATCCAGATATGGAAACAAGAAAATTCTATACAAATAGTTTACTAAGTTTAGTCACTGAAACTAACTTTAGGGAACCTAATGTTTCTCTCACAGAAAAAAGTTTTAAACCAATGAGAGAAAAACATCCATTTATAATAGTAGGTTCTCCTAACTCATTGAGTTCATTGCGTGAATTAGGTTTTCAAACCTTCCATGAATTTTGGGATGAGGGTTACGATCAGACACAAAATCATTATAAACGCCTTGCTGCGATTGTAAAACTATGTCAAGAAATAAGTCAATGGGATATACAAAAAACTTTAGAATTTAAACGTAAAGTTAAACCTATTATAGAACATAATTTTAAATTAATATTAGAAAGACCTGAATTAGGGGTAAGTCAAAAAATTGCTAAATATATCGTCGATCAGTTATTAATAACTGGTAAAATTAATCAACATACTGCTAATTTAATGAAATTAAATAAGAGATTAACTTAATGAAAAACATTTTAGTATGCGGTGCCGGCGGTTTTATCGGTACATACTTAGTAGAAAGTCTTAAAAAGCAAGGTCATTATGTAATAGGAGCGGATTTAAAATTTCCGCTCTACAGCGAAACAGAATGTGACAAGTTTTACAAACTAGATTTGCGTGACTATCAAAATGTAAAAACTATTTTTTTTAAGAATAGAATTGACGAGGTTTATCAACTCGCAGCCGATATGGGCGGTGCTGGATATATATTTACCGGTGAAAATGACGCTGACATTATGCATAATAGCGCCACTATAAATTTGAATATATTAGATGTAATGGTAAAAAATCATGTTAAGAAAGTATTTTATAGTAGTAGTGCTTGCATGTATCCTGCATATAATCAAACTGACCCAAACAATCCATTATTAACTGAAGAAAGCGCATATCCTGCCGATCCAGATAGTGAATATGGATGGGAAAAGTTGTTTAGTGAAAGATTATACCTAACATATGCACGTAATTATGGAATAGACGTAAGAGTAGCACGTTTTCATAATATATTTGGTCCTAGAGGTAGTTGGAATAACGGTAAAGAAAAAGCACCGGCAGCATTATGTCGCAAAGTTGCAATGGCTGAAGATAATGGTACAGTTGAAGTTTGGGGCCCGGGCATACAAACACGTAGTTTTTTATATATTGATGAATGTATAGAAGGTATACATCGTATAATGGAGGGTGACTATCAAAAGCCTTTAAATTTAGGCAGCACATCAATGATCAGTATTAATGATCTAGTAAAGTTAATAGCAAGAATTTCTGGTAAAACAGTACATATTAAAAACATAGATGGTCCAATGGGTGTGATGGGACGTAATAGCGATAATACATTAATAAAAGAAAAAATTAATTGGGCTCCAGGAGAAGATTTAGAGGCCGGATTAATTAAAACTTATGCTTGGATCAAAGAACAAATAGACAAAAATATAAACGATGTAGAATGACATGTCTAAAAAATATATTATAGGTCTAGGCTGTAGTTGGACCCAGGGTGAAGGCGGATATCCTGACGAAATATGGCAGAGATATAACGGCAGAGTTCAATTACGTGGGGCAGATGACTATCATTTACGCAAATACGAACATGAAAATAGTTGGGTAAATGTATTAGCCAGAGATCATTTTCCAGATCATATACCCGTTAATTTGGGGGTGCGCGGAGTAGGTAATTTCGCAGCAGTAAATCAATTAAATTTTTGTAATAGAGTAGATTGGGAAAACGGTACAGGCATAATTGTTTTGATGATGTCTGGCTTTGAGCGTTTTGATGTATTTCAACAATACCCTAAACATAATAGACACCAAGATGATTTTTATAGTAATAATGAGTATGTTCATTATAAATGGCGTACTGCATGGCCAATCAAAACCGATAAAGGGGATTCGTCATTTTGGAGTGTTTATGCGACAGAATTGTGGTCTGAACAATTTGTTGCATCATGGCAAATAATAAACTTATTAAATTTACAGACGTTTGCCAAGGCACATAATTTTAAAATAGTATTAGCAAATGCGTTTAATCAATCCCCGCGCGGTGTCTACGAATATCTAAAAGAAAATACAGGCTCCATGGCTTATAAGTTTGATTGGAGTACTTATGTTCATAATAAAGTTGATTATGAGTCATTTATGCAAAAATTAGTTGATTTAGATGGCATAATTCCAAAAGAAAAATGGGGCGGATATTTTAATGTTTATAAAGAACGATCATGGCCATCAACTTATTTGACAAATTGTGAAGGGGCACATCCTACAATATTAGGATATAAAGTTATAGCAAGCGAGTTAGCCCAGTTCATAAATAGTCAAGGCTATGTCTAAAAAAATTGTTAGTTTCGTAAATCCAAATTTTCAGCAAGGACCTAAAGAATATAATGCATATTATTTGCCTTATAGTCCCGGAGTCCTTTGGAGTTATGTAAATCAATTTGAGCCGATTAAAAAGAATTTTGAACTAGGTGAGTTTATATGGCGTCGTGATACTATTGAAGAGGCTATTGAAAAACTTAAAGATAGTGACGTTGTAGGATTTAGCACATATATTTGGAATCGTAGTTATAACAACGTTCTTGCTAGAGAACTTAAAAAAAGATATAAAGATATATTAATTTTCTTTGGTGGTCCTGAACCTCCCATAACAGATAAGAACTTTTTTAAAAAGTTTCCCTATATTGATCTAGCAGTTAAGCAAGAAGGTGAAATTACTTTCAAAAAGATTTTAGAAACCGTTATGGTTAAGGGAGCAAGTTTTAAGGCTATACCTGGATTAATTATTAATGATGACGGCAAAGTATTTGATACTGGCCCCGGAGTCAGGATAGACAAACTAGACCAAATACCCAGTCCATATCTATCAGGTGTGTTTGATGACCTAATGAAAAAACATCCCGAGATACGTTGGAACGCTACACTAGAAACAAATCGTGGTTGTCCTTATGCTTGTACATTCTGTGACTGGGGAAGTCTCACATATAATAAAGTAAAGAAGTTTGATTTACAACGAGTCTTTGATGAACTAGAATGGATAGGAAGTCATGGATTAGATTTTATAAGTTTGACTGATGCTAACTTTGGTATATTTGCTGAACGTGATAGTATGATTGCTGACAAACTAATTGAAGTACAAAAAAGATATGGTAACCCTAAGGCATATACAATTGCTTGGGCAAAGAATCAAAAGCAAGAAGTTGTTGATATTGTACGTAAATTAATATTTGAAGGCGGAAGCAAGATGGGGCTTAATCTGTCTGTGCAAAGCATGGATGATAATGTACTTGATATTATTAAGCGCAAAAATCTTGAAATGAATAAGATTGAAGAAGTATTTGAACTCTGTGAAAAGTACAGTATCCCATTATATACAGAATTAATATTAGGATTACCCGGAGAAGATTTACGTACTTGGAAAGATAACTTCTACAAATTGTTTAAAGCCGGTAATCATACCGGTATTACAGTTTATCAAGCGCAGTTACTTGAAAATGCTGAAATGAATTTAACGCAAAAAGAAGAGTTTAGATTAGAAGGTAAGATCGTATACGATTATCTAGTCGGTACATATAATGAGCATGAATTAAAAGAAGGTATTGAAGTTGTAGTATCTACAAAAGACATGCCCAGACAGGATATGGTCAAAGCACAAGTTTGGAGTTGGTTTATTAATACATTTCATGTCAACGGTATTACTAATTATATTAGTAGAGTGCTTTACAAACTTAACAAATTAGAATATAATGAATTTTATGAAGCCCTGTTTCACTATATACAAAAAGACGAGTGGTTTAATAAAGAAATTGAAAGAATATCAGTACATTATAATAAATGGACCGTTGAGGGCAGAATAGATCACACCCCTATCCAAGGCATGGAAATACATGGCTGGAACTTAATACATAGCACAGTGATTAATCTTCATAGCGAATATAAACATAAACATGTATTTGATTTAATTGATAGATTTTTAATTGAACATTTCAACATTGATCCAGAACTTAGAGAAGAATTAATTGAATTTCAAAAGTTATACTTAATTGATTATAATAGAATAGGCAGTTATCCTTTAATTAAATCATTAAAATATGATATTCCTTCTTATGTTCAGGATAATAGTGTATTAACTAAACAAGAGTGCGCATACGAATTTGACTTTCCAGAAGATAAAACACAGTCTTTACAACGTTTTTGTGAACAAATATTTTTTGCGAGACGCAGAAATTTTGGTAAATCATGGATAACTAAAAAATGATATTATTATCTAATGGTTGTAGTTGGACATATGGGTCAGGGCTAGATGAAGGTATAAGAGAGGAATCTGTATATTCAGCACTGATTGCTAGAACTCTAAACCGTAAACTTGTTAATTTAAGTAAAGGGTGTGGTAGTAACCAAAGAATTTTACGCACAACGTTTGAATGGATATCAAAACAAAATAAATCTATTTGGGATAATACACTAGCAATTATTCAATGGACTGATGAATCAAGATACGAATACTATGTTCCTAATCTAAAAAAAGACTACACTGATAATTGGGCAAGAGTTAAAGTTGATGTTGTCCTTAGTCCTAATGAGTTAGATTATATTGATAAAGCAACTGAAAGAGCGAATTTTAGGTTAGAAACATTTACTCATCAAGAAGCAGCATATCATATGCTTACCTATTCTTCTGCTATGGCATACATCTTTAAATCATATGGAATTAAATATTATTTTTGGTCGCATATATTTAATTTTAATTACTTTAATCGTAAAGTCAATGATTTTATGCAAAAAAACCAATCATGGATAAAAGTACTGGGTGAGTATGATCGAATAGGTAACCATGATCCACATCCTAGTGTGACCGGGCATAAAGAAATTGCTGAACAGATATTGAACTTCGTTAAATAAGATATCATAGGAGATAAGTTTTTGGAGTTCACGTTAAGAAGTCTAGCGGTTGATGAACTTAAACCGCATGAAAGACCAACAGAAGATATCGCTGATGTACGCCATCGTAATATGATGGAAGCGATAGCACCTTATGCCAAACCAACCGTACAAAAGAATCTAACTCCTGTATATGTAGATTATAAAACACGCAATACTAAACTTGTATTGGTCTTATGTCCTGAGTGGAGCCCTTATATGCCTCCTTTCAGTTTAGCAAGATTAAGTGGCATAGCAAAAACTGCAGGCTATGAAACTTGGCTGATTGATTTAAACGTTAAAGCATTTACTGCTTTCCGTGATGACTGGTGGCCTAGCAAAAAAATACCTTTTAGATTATGGGATCCTAGTGCTAGTTGGCGTTGGTTAGGTAATAACTATAAAGAATTCGTACATCCATTACTTGAGCCATTGCTTAATGCAGAAATAGATAACATACTTGCTAAAGAGCCAGATGTGGTCGGCTTTAGTATATATTACATCAGTGAAGAACCCGCCAAGTGGATGTGTCAAGAAATTAAACGCAGAGCACCTCACGTTAAAATTGCTGTGGGTGGACCAAACGTACACAAGAGCTGGTTTAAAGTTGAACCTTATTATGACTATGTTGTTATCGGTGAGGGTGAACTCAATCTATTACGTGTATTAGAAGATGTTGAAAATAAAGTTGAACGTACAGAACCTTGGATATTAAATCAGCCCGAAGATGAAAGACTAAACATAAATGGTTTACCGATGCCTGACTATGAAAGTTTAGATTTCAGTTTATATGAATTACCCAATGGTGTAAACACAGAAATCAGTCGCGGCTGTACAGCAAAATGTACATTCTGTGAAGAAACACACTTTTGGAAATATCGTCAAAGACAGAGCGTTGACCTTATCGGCGAAATTGAATGGCTTTACTATAATAAAGGCACAGATGTCATTTGGTTTATTGATAGTCTTGTTAATGGTAATCTAAAAGAATTACGTGCTTTCTGTAAAGCAGTAGCAGCGAAAGGACTTAAGATTAACTGGACTGGGTATAGTCGCTGTGACGGTCGTATGGATCTTGAGTATTTTAAAGACCTAAGAGCAGGTGGTTGTATTATGTTAAACTACGGCTGCGAAAGTGGTAGCCAGAAAGTATTAGATGATATGGCTAAGGGCGTAACTATCCAAGAAATGGAAGATAACTTTAGACATGGCAAAGAAGTGGGTGTATGGGCCGCTACGAATTGGATCGTAGGATTCCCCACAGAAGATTATCAAGACTTTGCTGATACCATGGCATTTATATGGCGTATGCGTAATATGAATATCAATAACGCCGGTCTAGGCGTAGGATATGGTCTTGGACCAGAAACTATTGTAGGACAGAACCCGCATAAATTTAATGTGTCTTATCACAAATATCAGGGCTTTTGGATATGTAATGACTTTACAAAAGGCGGAAGCCATGTCATGGCACGTGTTAAATTTATACATATGTGGCTTGATATGTTTAAAGGCTTTACTGAAGTTCCAATTGGTTATCCGGTACGTATTAATTTAGCCAAGGAGCATTATAAAATAAATTTTGATGATCCTACATACTTAAGAGAAATTGAGTATGAAAAATTTGATTATAATATTATTCCTCCAGTAGATCCCAACAATCCTTATGCTAATAGTTTAGTTAATGAGCCTTGGGTTTTCTTTCGTATGCTATGGAAAATCCGCGGAGGATTTTCAGCAATAGTTCATTTTAATCCTGAAATTGATAAACGAGAATTCGGTGATAGTTACGGGGCATGTCTTTATACCGGGGTTTATAAATTTGTAATTAATAAAGAAGGTAAATGGCATGCAGATTTTTACACAAAATTTGATCAAATTGATAATCCTTTAGATGATAGAGAAAGACCGCCGGCTGGTCGTAAGGGGCCTTTCTATGCCCAAGATTATAGCCGTTGGCAAAGTAATACTGTAAAACGTGCTAGAAAATTAGCAAAACCAACATGGAGTGATGAAGAAGGACGCAGCGGTCATGACTTTTGGGAATTATTAGAAGAAGAAAGAAGATTAAATGAGACTGTTGACTGGAGTTTTGAACATCATTATCAAGGAAGTGGCCACTGGGGTAACTACCAAGATTATGAAGTCGGAGTATCAAATACATCAACCACTGCAATTCCAGAAAAGGAAGCAATGACTGATAAAGAATCTACATCAATTAGTATTAACGTTTCAGACATACGTAAAAAACAAGATTTCCCGCATGCTTTAATGAAATTAAAAGTTCCACAATTGCCGAGCAAGTCCTAATGGAAAAACAAAAGATTTGTCTAGTCGCAGGAGACAGCCATAGTTCAGGATCTGAAATAGACGGCACCGAAGACAGCGCCTATAATAGATCAATGTCATTTGGCAATCAATTAGGATCACTAATCGGTGCAGAAAAGATTATTAATATTGCTGTAGGCGGTAGTGCTAATACCGGTATATCAAGAGCAATTATGCGCTGGTTCAAAGACCATTACGATCCTAATCTTATGAAAGTTTTTGTATGTGTGGGTTGGACTGAAAATGTTAGATTAGAAGTCCCTGCATTAGCACAGGCAATGGATTATTATAGATCCAATACAACTTCTGATTGGTTTGATTATTCTGTACATTCTTTTTATAGAGTCAACTTAGGTTGGGAAGGACTGCAACCTGAAGAGAAAGAGGTACACAAATACTTCCATAAGTTCATAGTTGAACAAACACATTTCATTGAAATAATGACAATTAAGAACGTATTGGAATTACAATATTTTTTAAAAATGCATGATATTGATTATGTGATGTGCAATACCATGCATATGTTTACATTGCCTGATAGACACCTCGACATATATTCGGATTTTTTAGATAAAAATAGATACTTTAACTGGGATAATAATGAAGAATCTTTCTTTTGGAAGTATAGAAATGCAGGGTATGGTAATTCTAAAGCTAAATACTGGCATCATAATGAAGAACCTCACAGGCTTCAAGCAGAAAGACTTTATAAATTTATAGGAGAGAAATCATGTTTCTAAAAAAATGGTGGCAAAAACTCAAAAGAGAAATTCAATACCGTAAGCGTTTAAAGGAATTACGTAAAAGAGATCCATTCATTTACAAATAATATATGATGTACGTAGGATTAAGTTGCGGCTTCCATGACGCGGGGCTTAGTATTGTTAGCGACACAGGGGATTTACTATTTGCCGCACATAGCGAAAGATATAGTAAAAAGAAGCATGATGCTAACCTATGTGAGGGCATCATCAAAGAAGCATGGACATATTTAGTCAACAGTAATTTTGAACTCCATTATTATGAAAAACCATTTTTAAAAGCAATCCGCCAATTTCGTGCAGGACAACCTATTGGTCCATTAAGTGTGAAGCAGATTGTAGGTCCTGAACTTTATGATATGTTTGGTGATAGACCAATTAAGACGCATGTTCATCATAAGACACACGCAGCAGCGGGCTTTCAAACAAGTCCATTTGAAGATGCTACTATAGTTGTAATAGATGCTATAGGTGAGATGGATTGCATCACCATATGGGATGCATGGTATGATGATAAAGGCTATGCAAAATATAAGAAACTATGGAGCAAGAAATATCCCAACAGTATAGGCATGTTCTATAGTGCTATGACACAGCGTGTAGGCTTGAAGCCCATGGATGAAGAATATATACTCATGGGCATGGCTGCATATGGTAAGCCAAGTCATGCACAACGCATGGCAAGCAACTTACTTGATAATATTGAAAATGTAGATTTTAAATTAAATTTACATACAGGATTAGAAGATAACTTTTTGAGTAAAGCAGATGACATGGACATCGCAGCAAGCGCACAACTTGTTTGTGAAACACTTATTGAAAAAGTAATGATGAGAGCAAAACGTATAGGTCATAGCAAGAACCTTGTGTACGGCGGCGGGGTAGCATTAAATTGTCTTGCTAATAGACTGCTTGGTAAGTACTTTCATGATATGTGGATTATGCCTAATCCCGGAGATGCAGGTAATAGTCTAGGTGCAGCAGCACTTGGTTTTGGCAAAAAAATCAATTGGCGTGATGCATTCTTGGGCACACATATTAAAGGACCATATCCAGTTGTAGAAGTTATTAAAGAATTAACAAAGAAAAAGATGGTAGGAGTTGCCAGCGGTAGAGCAGAGTTCGGGCCTCGCGCATTAGGCAATCGTAGTTTGTTAGCAGACCCACGAGGACCCGAGATAAAAGATAAAGTCAATGAAATTAAACGTAGACAAAAATTTAGACCATTTGCACCAGTCATTCTTGAGGAGCATGTACATCAGTATTTCACTATGCCTCGTGGCTGGCGTGATAGTAGGTATATGCAAGTCATCGCTACTTGCAAGCATCCTGACTTATATCCTGCTATCGTTCATCACGACGGCACTAGTCGTATACAGACAGTTCCTAAAGATGGATCTGGGATACGACAGTTATTAGAAGCATGGTATGCTAAGACAGGTTGTCCTATGTTACTAAACACAAGTTTAAACATACGCGGTGAGCCTATGGTCAATGATCGTAGTGATGCTGATCGTTTTGAAAAACTTTATAACCTAAAAGTCGTATCATAAGTAAACATTATGCTGAGAGACGTTTTTTATTATGGCATAAAGCCAAATGTCCATCCACGCGAACAATTCGCAAACAACTTAAATGATGCGCGTAAAAAATGTACTACCGAGCATTTTTGGATAGTCAACGAATATTGCGATTACACTAATTTTGATTGGGACTTTGATTTTGACTTTTTACCCGATGAAGATGTATGGGCTCAAGATCATAATAACGTATGGCCTAGCCAGCATCAAAAAGATAGCGGTACACGGCTATGTTCAAAAATGGAAAGCGACATCATCATTTATAGGACTGATGTTAATCCAGTAAAAAGAAAAAACGAAAAAAATAGTCATTGGAAAATCTATAGTCCTATAGATGAAAAGAAGTTTGATTTTAGTTGGCATCCAGATCCAACTGATCCTCTGTTTATATTTGTCTGGGGTAACAAATATATTAATGCTGTATTTGAACCTACGGTAGAATATCACATGCCTGGCGCTACAGAAAAGAAATACATGTTCCAACATGCACCTGTTTTGCCTCAATGGGAACGTTGGCATATACTTAAAGAGGTTGATAAAACAACATTTGACTTCAGTTGGAGACCTGATCCACGTGAACCTGCATACATTTATACTTGGGGTAATAAGTATGAACCAGCGGAAATCACACCTACATTGATGTATCATATGCCTACTGCTACAGAGGTCAAATACATGACAGAACGTGTTGATGTATTACCGCAGTGGGATCGTTGGATAGAACATACACCGGTAGATAAAAAGAAAAGCACTAAGAATGGCTTTGACTTCAGTTGGAGACCTGATCCACGTGAACCTGCGTTTAATTACGTATGGGGTAATAAGTTTGAAGATGCTGAGATGGTACCTACATTAGAGTATCGCATGCCAGATGCAACACAAGTCAAATACATGACAGAACGTGTTGATGTATTACCACAATTGGATCGTTGGATAATACCTGATAACGTTGATAAAACAACATTTGATTTCACTTGGAGACCAGATCCACGTGAGCCTGCATTAGTATATGAGTTCGGAACACAATGGCAAAAGACTGGAGGTCCTAAATACGTTATGCCTGACGCAACTGAAGTAAAATATATAGATGTTCAGTGTGCGAAAGTATTACCTAATCCAAGTAAAGATAATTGGATAATACCTGACAATATTGATGTCACATCATTTGATTTTAGTTGGCACCCAGATAGTACAGACGAACCTTACGTTTACCAATTTGGCACGCAACATCAAAAGACAGGCGGTCCTAAATATGTTGATAACAACGCAACGCAGATAAAATATATTGATGTCACCAATGCGAAAGCATTACCTAATAAAGATAGATGGATAGTTCCTGATAACTTAGATGTCTCTGAATTTGATTTTAGTTGGCATCCCGATGACACAGACCCGCCATTTATTTACGATGCAGGTACACAATGGCAAAAGACAGGTGGCCCTAGATACATTGTTGAAGGTGCTACACAACTAAAATATCTAGAAAATAAAAAGGCAAAAGCATTACCTAATAAAGAAAATTGGCATATACCAGTTTATATTGATGAGGCTGCATGGGACTTTAGTTGGCATCCAGACATAACAGAACCTGCTTATATATATTATTTCCCAACTCAATGGGCTTTATCAGGTGGACCTGTATATACTGTACCCGGTGGTGCTGAAAACAAATTCTTAGAAGGTCCCGTCGCTAAAGCAGTTATCAATATGGATAATTGGGAAATACCTGACAATATTCATAGAGACAGTTTTGATTTTAGTTGGCATCCATTTGCTCAAGACGATCCTTGTATATATCAGATAGGCACACAATGGCAAAAGACAGGCGGTCCTAGATATATCACACCCGGCACTAATGAATTAAGTCCTGTCAAATATATTGACAGACGTATTATTAAATCAAAGATACTCCCGGATAAAAGTAATTTTAAATTCTTACATCCAATTGTTGAAGAAGAGTTTGATTTTAGTTGGCATCCTGATAGTACAGAAGAACCCTACACTTATATTTTTGGTAATCAACATTGGGGTGCTGAAAAAATGCATACTATTGAGTATCATGTAGAGGGAGCAACTCAATACAAATATGTTTATAATCTAAAAGCAAAACTTAAGCCCAATAGAGAAAACTGGCAAATAAAAATCAATATTGATGAATCTACTTGGGATTTTAGTTGGATGCCTGACCCAGGTGAACCTGCATATATCTATGTCTTCGGCAACCAGTGGCATAATGCTGAAATAGAATCAACTGTTGAATATCATGTTCCGGGTGCTACCGAATACAAATACATGAATGATATCAAGGCAACTGTATTGCCTGATATGACTAACTGGAAGTTCAATTATAAGATAGATAAAAAGAAATTTGATTTTAGTTGGCGTCCTGATCCAGGATCGCCCCCATATATCTATGTGTTCGGTAGCAACTTGTATCCAGCAGAAGAAATGTCAACCGTTGAATATCACGTACCTGGTGCTACAGATTATAAGTACATATCTGAACTTGTTGCACAACTTGCAGAAGATAAGTCTAACTGGGTGATACCTGACAATGTTGATGTAACTGATTTTGATTTTACTTGGCATCCTAACCCTAAAGATCCAGCATATATTTACTATGCAGGTACACAATGGCAAAAGACAGGCGGACCTAAGTATGTAGTGGAAGGTGCCACTGAGATTAAGTATCTGGAATGTAAGAAAGTTAAGGCTTTACCAGACAAAACAAACTGGGTATTACCAACTAATGTTGATGTTGCGGATTTTGATTTCAGTTGGCATCCAGATGAAACTGAACCTCCCTACGTTTATCAGTTTGGTACACAATGGGCATTGAGCGGCGGTCCTAAATACGTCATGCCCGATGCTACTGAAGTTAAGTACATGGAAAATCCAGTAGCCAAAGCAATACCTGATAAGACTAACTGGATAATACCTAAGAACATAGATGCAAATAGTTTTGACTTCAGTTGGCATCCTTATGTAGAAGATCAACCGTATATCTATGTGTTCGGTACACAGTGGCAAAAGACTGGTGGACCTAGATATGTCACCCCGGGCAGTACTGAGATGAGCCCTGTCAAATATATTGATAGACGTATCATCAAATCAAAAAGATTACCTGATAAAACCAACTGGTCAATTCCTGATAATATTGATCCCAATAGTGTAGATTATAGTTGGCACCCAGATGATACCGAACAGCCTTACATATATGAGTTCAGAACACAGTGGCATAATCGCGGTGGACCTAAATACATAGTACCTGATGCTACAGTGATGAAATATAGTAGTGACATTAAAGGTAACCTGATCAGAGAAAGAAAGAACTGGGAAGTACTTACTCCTATTATTGAAAGTAAATTTGATTTTACTTGGCACCCACACCCCGATGATCCACCCTATATTTACGTGTTCGGTAATAATTTATATCCTGCTGAAGAGATGGAAACAGTTAGATATGTTGTTGAGGGTGCAGTACAAGTCAAATACGTCAATGACATAGTTGCGCAGTTAGCACCAGACAGGTCTAATTGGGAAGTACCTAAAGATGTTGATGTAAGTGAATTTGACTTTAGTTGGAGACCACATCCTAAAGCACCGCCATATATCTATGAATTTGGTACACAGTGGCAAAAGACAGGTGGTCCTAGATATATTGTTGAAGGTGCTAAAGAAGTTAATTACATATCAGGTAGTAAAGCAATTTACAAACCAAAGATTAAAAGCAAATACTGGGAAATACCTAAGAGTTTAGATATAAAAGAATTTGACTTTAGCTGGCACCCAGACAGCACAGATAAGCCATACATTTTTCAATTTGGTACACAGTGGGCGTTGAGCGGTGGACCTCGCTTTGTTGTACCTGGCGCGACGGAAGTAAAATACATTGAAAAACCAGTAGCCAAAATGCGTGGTAGCAAGCGTAACTGGGAGATACCCGATGATGTGGATGTAAGTGAATTTGACTTTAGTTGGCACCCATATGAAGATGATAAGCCATATATCTATCAGTTTGGTACACAATGGCAAAAGACAGGCGGTCCTAGATATATTACTCCTGGTAGTGATGAGATGAGTGCTGTCAAATATATTGACAGACGTATTTTAAAAGCAAAAAAATTACCTAACAAAAAGAACTTTACTATACTTAATAATAACATAGTAGAAGATTTTGATTATAGTTGGCATCCGGATGATACAGATCCGCCTTATATATACATTTTCGGCAATGAAAAATATAATGCTGAAATAATGCCAACAATACAATATACTGTTGAGGGCGCGCAAACTAAAAAATATATCTCTGATGTCAAAGCAAAACTAGGCGTCAATATGTCTAACTGGAAAATTCCTAGTAACGTAGACACAAAAGATTTTGACTTTAGTTGGGTACCTGATCCTTTGAGTCCTCCTTATATCTATGAGTTTGCAACTATATGGAATGACAGGGGAGGCCCGATTTATACAGTACCTAACGCAACAGAAAAAAAATATATTACAGATATCAAAGCAAAACTATTACCAAATAGAGATAATTGGAATATTATCATACCTATTGAAGAAAATAAATTTGACTTTAGCTGGATGCCGCATCCAGATAGTCCTCCTTACAGTTATGTATTCGGTAATCAATGGAATAGAGCAGAAAAAGAATCTACTGTAGAATATCGTGTACCCGGCGCTACAGAATACAAGTATGTTCACGACATTATAGCAACCACTCTACCGACTAAGGATAATTGGAAAATTAATATTCCAGTTGATAAATCATTTGACTTTAGTTGGAGACCGGATCCAAACGACCCGCCCTATATATATGTGTTCGGAAATCAATGGAACAAAGCAGAAAAAGAATCAACAGTAGAATATACTATTCCAGGCGCTACTGATAAAAAATATATACAGGATATTATTGCTAATGTAGCAGAAAATCTTAATTACTGGAAAATACCTGCTGATATTGATGTTAGTGATTTTGACTTTAGTTGGAGGCCGGATAGCGGCGCACCGCCCTATATATATCAATTTGGTACACTAGAAAATGATAACGATGGCCCAATCTATCATACTCCAGAAAATAAAGGTGAAATTGTTAGGGTACGACGAGTGTATAAAAAGTATAGCGCGAATAAAACTTCGGTGGGTAAATATTTCATAACTACAACCTTACAGGATCTTGTAGAACAACACCCAGATGAACTATTCTGGGCTTTACGTGAGAATATTGATTATACGAACTTTGATTTTGATTGGTCTCCGAACATCGAGCAAGCACGATACGTGCATGTATTTGGTAGTCCGGAATCAGAAATAACACAGACATACTTTGTATCAGGTCCTATGTGGAAAGACGGATATAGAGATTTTAATTTTATTGAGCAAGATAAAAAGGCAAGTGAAGAATATCTTGCCGAGTTGTTTGTGCAACCAGATATATTCTTTGTAGATCGTGGCAATCCCGAAACACAACAACGCTTTGAACAACTCAAGGCACGATTTACAAATATAAGTAAGACACGTTTCTTGAATAGTTGGGTTGATACCATCAATCGTTGCATTAACAGATCCAATACAGAACTATGTTGGATATTGAATAGTGAATTAGACTATACTGACTTTGACTTTAAGTATTACCCCAACCCTTGGCAGATGAAGATGGTTCAAGTATTCGGAACACAATGGAGTCATTGGGGAACTACATTCATGGTCAATCGTGAAACATTCTCAGAAGATACCAAATACATTAAAATCATAGAACACTTGAGTAATCTAAACTTTGTTAAAGATCGCAGAGCCAGAGCAACAAATAATTTATATGATATCTATGTAATTAACCACGGTAATACAGAACTAAACCAAGTGGTAGATTCTATTAAACTTGCTGCAGGAGACAAATCTGTAAATGTAGTTGATTATGATAAAACATATCTTCAGACTATAAAGAACATAGTAGATAACATCAATCCTAGAAAAGAACACTATATTTGGATTTGTAGCAGTATTTGTAACTATAGTAATTTTGATTTCACTTATGTTTGTGATCCATTCGCTAGAGAAAATTTACATGTATTTCCTAGTGATATGCAGAAGTTCGGAGACACTTTCTTTATAAATGTAAACCATACTAAGAAAGTAATAAGCGAATTAGAAGTTTTACAACAATATAATAAAGTAAACTTTAATAATACAGTTAAAACAAGACGCTTACCTGCACCTGTGGTCAAGGTTAACACTGATACTCATGTAGGTAGTATAGACACAAATTTTGATTTCCCCTATGCTATATTCACAACCGAAGAATTCAAAGCAAATGATATTGAACCTTTGAACTTATGGCAAGATGATACAAAAGAATTATTAGTTACCAGTACGGGTGCATCAAGAATAATTGTTCCTAAAGAAGCGAAAAATTATATCAAAAATGAACTATATGATTATCCATATATAAAAACAGCAAGTAAGTTATTATCAAGTAAACCGCTTGACATCGTATTTCTCAGCAACGGTGAAAAGAATGCGGAAGAAAACTATAAGCATTTACTTGCTGTCACCGAAGGACTTAAGAATAGAATTGTTAGAGTAGACGGTGTGAATGGTCGTGTTGACGCATATCATGCTGCTGTCAAAGCAAGCGAGACTCCCTGGACGTTCACAGTATTTGCTAAGTTAAAAGTCAATGGTAAGTTTGACTGGGGTTGGCAACCAGACAGATTGCAAGTACCTAAGCATTACATTTTCCATGCTAAGAATCCTGTTAACGGATTAGAGTATGGTCACCAAGGCATGATTGCGTATAATAAGCAACTAGTATTAAACAACTTTGGTAGTGGTTTAGACTTTACACTTGACGATCCACATGAAACTGTAGAGTTGGTGTCAGGTACTGCTAACTTTAATACAGATGCATATAGCACTTGGCGTACAGCCTTCCGTGAAGTGATTAAATTAAAAAGTGACTACACAGAGATAAGCCAAGAACGATTAAATATATGGCTGACAGAAGCAAAAGGCAAGTTTGCCAAAGATTGTTTACAAGGCGCAAAGGATGCTGTAGAGTATTATGAACAAGTAAGCGGTGACATGGATCAACTCAAACTCAGTTATGAATGGAGTTGGTTAAAAGACTTCTACAATAGGAAATACAAATAATGGCTGTAGTACATAAACATTTAATCATACGCGCAGAAGTAGGACGTCCTATTACTGAAGAACAAGTTGCAATTGATTGGATGAACAAATTAGTAGACAAGATTGGTATGAAGGTCATGATGGGTCCTTTTGCTAAGTATCTTGATGTAGTAGGTAATCGCGGATTAACAGCAGTGGCAATTATTGAGACAAGTCATATAGCATTACATGTTTGGGATGAAGATAAGCCAGCATTATTACAACTTGATGTTTATACATGTGGACCACTTGATCCATATGACGTAGTAGAAGCATTACGTGATTTTCATCCTGTCAAGATTGAGATGAAATATCTTGATCGTGAAAACAAACTTATTGAGTTACCTTTAGAGTAAAAAGTATAAATAACATCTAGCCGCACAACCTTCTGGTGTAGTGTTTGTCGCATAGCGATGGCAGTGTTGTAGGGTCAAGTAGTTTCCGGAACTATAGAGACAAACCAGAAAAAACGCTTCGGCCAGTACTGTGGGAAGTGCAGATCGACAAGACTAGGACAAGGTTCGAATCCAAGCCGAAGTGAATCTATTGTATTGCTTGAGGCCAATCTAAAATACGCCTATGATCAAGATTACAAATATCTATCAATCTTTGCCTGTTAGACTGTAACATCGGCAGTTGTTTTAAATAAAGTTCATGTAATTCTGTTTTACTAAAATTACGCAAATTATTAAGTAAACGTATGATAGATTCAACTGATCCATCACATATACTAAAATCATTAAAAAAATCTTTGGTTGTATAGAACCCTAATCGTTGTAAAACATTGTAAATATTACCATGTCCATTTAAAATAAAGGGTCGTAATCCTATGATAGGCTTGTATGTTTTCTCTGTGATCTGGTAGGGGTCAACATTTGTTGTTTCATTAATAATGTTTAAGTAACAACTATTCCAGATATCTAAATTTCCTAGTGTAGTAGCATCTTCAGGACGTGAGAATCTTAAATCAAGATCCTGCTCGTATACCTTATGAAAATAAGGTTGAATTTCTATTATACGTTTATAATAATCTGACTCAGTATTTCCTGTTCTATTGTCAATCTGCGGAAAGATGCCTTGTTGAAAAGTCACATAACCTAAATCAAGTAAATTATTTTGTATTAAATTTTGAACTAATCGGTATCTATGTTCATGTGGTTTTCTATTATAATTTAAATACAAAAATTTTATATCTTTAAGAGTAACATCTGAATTTATATTGTGTTTATGAACCCAGTAGGGAAACCAACTGCTCCAGTGTTCTTCACTAAATCCTACAGTTGAAATTGTATAGCCCTTTTGAATTAGATTACTATAAATTTTGCGCGCCGAATCCATGCTGTCAACACTTCCCGATAACCAAATTTTAGTAGTATTTGGATCATCTTGGTCTGTATAAAATTCAAAGTCTTGTTTGTCTTTTTGTAAATCTATCCAGGTTAGATTGATGAGATGATTTTTTGGGTATATGCTTTTACATGCGATATCAGAATATAAGTTCATCAACCAATCACGCTCATATTGTCCCATATCTTTTGGGTGACATGTATAAAGCCTACCATGTAGCATCACTTGTTGCATGCCTTTATTTATTGACTCATGATAAGGTCTAATATATAATACTAGAATGTCTAATCAAGACCTGATAAAATATTTTCACTTTCTCAGCGATAGCAGGGGCATACCCTATATCCCTAATAGTGAATGGAATAGTCTTATTAAAAATCATGACAAGGACGAAATCAAACTAAGCCTAGCAGAATATGTAATTAATAATCAAGTTTCTTTCCCATTACGTAAAATTCCTTATCACGACCTCGCAGACTTGTTTAACAGATTTTGTCAAACATCTATGCTAGATGAATATAAAACCTTTGATACTGTATTAGAAAAGTTTGATTACAAATACAAGTATAGTGATAAACCTCTTGGCGTTGTAGACAAGTCGCATACTTATAATAGCGTCAGCAATTACTTCCAACAAACTAATCGTATGAAGTGTGGTAGCAATCTTGTTGATAGTCCTTGGGATATATGGCATAATAAAGATAAACTGGAAAAAATGAATTGGCATTTTTGGCGTAAGGGTGCATTAGGTAGTAGCGACATTGATGCCAGCACATTTCGCAATGCGTTTCGTATCGGTACATATACTGCTACACAGTTTAAGCCAAGTGTAGCCAAAGCACTTTATGAAAAACATAATGCAAGAAAAGTTTTAGATACAAGTTGTGGGTGGGGTGATAGACTTGCAGGTTTTTATGCAACACATAATACTGAATTATATGTAGGTTGTGATCCTAACCCAGAAGTATATGAAACATATAAAGATCAATGTTTAGAATATGAAAACCTACTAGGTTGTGACACTGCGGTATTACAAGATAATGGAGATCATTTTGTTTGTTTGGGTAATAAAAAAGTTATCATTTATAACCTGCCTAGTGAAGATGTAGATTGGAAGCAATACGAAAACACATTTGACTTTTATTTTACAAGTCCCCCTTACTACGAAACAGAACGCTACGCTGCTAACAATAGTAGCACCCAGAGTTGGATTCGCTATCCTACGTTTGATAGTTGGAAGTATGATTTTTTCTTTAAAGTCAATAGATTAGTTTGGGATACACTTACAGATAATGGATATATGATGATTAACATCATTGAACCAAGAATCGCAAAGGGAACACGATTGAACTTGTGTGACGATATGGTTGATGACATACTGACTTATCCTAATGCATATTATCTAGGTAAGATTGGTATGCGTATGCAGGCTAGGCCACATGCTATAATAAAAGCAGACAAGAATAGCGTTTTTGTTGAACCGATTTGGGTGTTCCGTAAAGGATCTGAAAGTTATCTAAATACAGAGAGGTTATTTGAATTTATATGATTAATACTAAAGATATTATAATTAAAGTGTTACTAGCATACCTTGCTAGTTATGTTGCTTACAAGTTGTTGCTTGAAGCATGGTGTATAGCATATGGAATTTTTTATTAACTGATTTCTAATATAAATACTTTTGCTTATAAAAACACACATACACACAGGAGGTAATTATGAGCAAATCACCATACGAGATCCGTCTGGATCTATTAAGACTGGCCAAAGAAAGCATCTTTGAGCCATACTTTTACGAGAGATCAAATTTGGAAATGCAATGGAACGCAGCAAGGGATGTCAATCCTAACGCACCGTTTCCAGCAATGCCAAAATCTCCTACTACTGAAGATATTATTGCTGAAGCAAAGAAACTCAACGAGTTTGTAAGCAACGCTGAATAAATACCTATAGTAGAGGTTGATATGACTGTAGGAAGTGAAGGGAAAGATGTTCTGGACGCGGGTGCGAATCCCGCCATCTCCACCAATAGATTAATTGACAGCCCTAGAAATCTATTCTATACAGAACGTGAATGGAGTAGAGCAGTGGGCTGGGGGCAACCTGAGGGGATGAAGAGTTTCGACAGGGCAAAGAGTACTGGAACAGACAGTCCGATAGGCGAAGAACGTAATTCTAGCAAAACCAAGTAAACGCAAATGATGAAACATTTGCTCTAGCAGCCTAAGGGCACACTAGATGGGGGTGACACCCTTATTAACCAATAGTCAGGGTAGGGACTTTGTCCCTACCTTTTTATCTACTAAATACACATATGGATATTCGTGAGTTAGAAGATTTTAAACTATCCGACGCAGTTAAATTTCATGATGAGTTGAATCCAAACCTTTGGGAAAATAATAAACTAAAGCCAGAAGTTAAACAGCAATTACTTAAGATTGCAAATGATTTTATTTTAGAGTTAGGCATTGCTATTCCTAAAATAGAAGATATCACAGTGTCAGGAAGTAATGCTGCATATTCCTATACTCCCCATAGCGATTTAGATTTACATATTTTGGTAGATTTTAATCAACTTTCAAATGATGACGTTTACCAAGAACTTTTTACAAGCAAAAAATCTTTATACAATGATAGCCATGATATTACAGTAAATGGTGTTCCCGTAGAATTATATGTGCAAGATAGCAATCAACCTGTAGTGAGTTTGGGTGAATATAGTATAGTTGATGATGACTGGATTAAAATACCTAAAAAGCAGAAAGCAAACTTTGATCAAAATGCAACATCAGCTAAATTTAAAAAGTTAGGCAATATGATTGAATTAGCATTGAAATCAAATAGTTTAGAAAAAGTTGAAAAAGTTTTAG